>CETZ01007804.1_pt1 | contig 69816 bp, 67 predicted proteins | sample 531441 | NCBI WGS metagenome assembly CETZ01 (sample SAMEA2623098, study PRJEB7988) | marine metagenome | isolation source: saline water (ENVO:00002010), including | reverse complement strand
TCCATTGGCCTCTGAGTCCTTATAAACTGTCATTCTACGGAAGCATCACACGTCGTTTTTAGACCAAGAGGGCATGGATCCCGTGGTCTGTCTGACTGTGTCAGAGCCACTGGATGACGGTGGCTGATGAAACTTCGGGCCATGTGGTGAATGCAACTTGTCCGTAAGTACGTCATTGCGAAGAGCACCGTGACGCGTCAATCAGGACATACCGTAGGGTGCGCACTGCGCACCATTCCTCTATGCATCTGCATTTTGAAATGATGCAACCGCACTGTCGGGATTTGTTCTCGTGTCCACCAGAGCCTGTCACGGGGAACGCAACGCCCTTTGTCCCAGGAGTCTTTTCGGTCACGAGGCTATTGCGGAGTGTCTGATACTGACACTCTGGCTCTATATGTCCTGTTAAAGTGCCTTGATCGGGTCACATTACCGGGTCTTTCTCTGTCAATTATTCCGAACATATGTTCTGTCATCATCTCCTTGATTCCGGCTTTCTCTTTAGGCAACGTACTACATAAGTATTAGTCTATATATCAGGCATCTTCGCAATAGTAGTCTGTGCAGCTCTCATGCCGGAGAGTGCATGAGGTGTTATGAAGATAACGATCATCGGTTCAGGCTTCGCTGCGCTTACAGCAGTGAAGACGATACGCAAGCAATCACCAGAGGCTGAGATCCTGTTGATCTCAGTGGCCCCGGAACTCGTGTATCTGCCGGGGCTGATCTGGATTCCAGCGGGCCTCCGTTCCGCGGAGAATCTGCGTGTAGATCTGACGCGCTTTTTCCGTCGTAAAAATGTCACTCACCTTGCAGCCACTGTAACGGGTATATCAGGTAATGGTCGTACTGTGTTTACCGACAAAGGCCCGGTGGCCAATGACGGTCTGATCATAGCGTCCGGTGGTCGTTTTATTCGCACATTACCCGGTATTGAACACACCATTACTCCCTGTGCCGGGACGGATGCTGCTGTTGCTTTGCGGGATCGCCTTAACTCTCTTACCAGTGGCACGCTGGCGTTTGGCTTCACCGGCAACCCTCAGGAGCCTTCTGCCATGCGCGGTGGGCCTGTGTTTGAGTTCCTGTTTGGCATTGATACTTTGCTGCGCCGTCAGGGCAGGCGGCATCTGTTTGATCTGGTTTTCTTCAATCCCGCAGTTGAACCCGGTAAGCGTCTTGGTAAAGGCGTGCCGGTCCAGCTGTTGAAAATGATGGATGACCGGGGCATCCGGACTTACCTTGGTCATCAAATTACGGGCTTCGGACCCACAGTGGTGAATACTGGGGGAGGAGATATCCGGGCTGATCTGATTCTGTTCATGCCGGGTATGACGGGTCCTGCCTGGGCGGATGAGTCTCCGGTTAAAAAATCTGCAGGAGGACTGATCAAAGCGGATGAATACTGCCGTGCAGAAGGAATGGAGTGCACCTACGTCGCCGGGGATTCAGGCAGTTTTCCCGGACCGGAATGGCAGGCCAAGCAGGCGCATATGGCAGATCTTCAGGCCGTTGCTGCGAGCCGCAATCTGCTGGCTGAACTGCAGGGAAGTGACAAGCGTGAGACCTTCCGTCATGAGTTGTTGTGCATCATTGATATGCTTTCACAGGGAGTCCTGGTTAAGCGGACCGAGACCAGAAGCCTGCTGCTGCCACCGATGAAACTGATGCACTACGCCAAGCGTTTTTTTGAATACTGGTATCTGCGCCAGTACCGCTGAGTGAACACATAAAAGAAAAGGGCTGATCAGTCAGCCCTTTCTGCTTCTGCCATCCGCTGCCCGGTTTCAGGCTACTTCAGCAATTTCCTGCTCGGCTTTCTCGACCTTGTGCTCGTCAAACATCAGACCACTGCCATCAATAAAGGTGACGTCGGTAAGCCCCATGAAGTTGAGCACAAACTTCAGCCAGCCACTTATAAAATCGATGTCAGAGCCCAGTGCGGTGCCGCCGGAGGTCACGACCACATAGACTTTCTTACCGGTCAGCAGGCCGACCGGGCCTTCTTCGCTGTAGCGGAAGGTTTCGCGGGCACGGGCAATCAGGTCGATCCAGGCTTTCAGGGCCGCCGGTACATGGAAGTTGTACACCGGTGTGGCAATGACGATGGTATCGGCATCGCGCAGTTCCTGCACCATCTCATCCGACGTTGCGAGCGTTGCTTTCTGTTCCGGGGTACGTTCCGCCGGGTCAGTGAAGTTAGCACCGATCCAGGATTCACTGATGAGCTCAACGCCGGAGGCCAGATCACGCTCAGTGACATTAACCTGATCGCCAGCGGTTAATTTGCTGATCAGTTTATCGGCCAGAGAGCGGCTCACAGAGCCTTCGTTTCTCATACTCGCATCAACACGCAGAACATTTTTCATGGTTATCTCCTCTGAGATGAATTCGTTATGGTGCAACTGTAGACCTGTATACAAACCGGAAAAATACCCTGATAATCAAATTATATTTCTGAAATATGGAAGAATGGCGTGAGCGAGCTGGACGAGATCAAAGTGTTTGTCACCTTGGTGGAATGCCAGACGGCATCGCGGGCGGCGGAGAAAATGGGACTGGCGAACTCAGCTATCAGCCGCCGGATGAAAGCTCTGGAAGAGCGCTTAGGGGTCCAGCTGATCCAGCGTACGACACGCACCATGCACCTGACGGACGATGGCCAGCTGTTCTACCAGCGCTGCCGTAAGCTGCTGGACGACTGGCAGGAAGCCGAACAGGAAGTCATGCAGTCTGCTGAAGATCTGACCGGCACCCTGACGGTGTCAGCGCCACTGAGTCTGGGGCTGTCGCATCTGGCCCCGGCCATCACTGACTTTATGCTGCAGCACCCTTACCTGAAGGTGAATCTGGATCTGTCTGACCGGCGTGTGGATCTGGTTGAAGACGGTTATGACCTGGCCTTCCGAATCGGTGAACTCGGAGACTCCAGCCTGATGGCACGGCGCATTACACGCATCCGCCATATTGTTTATTGTTCGCCGGAGTTTGAACAGCGCTACGGCCCTTTTACTCATCCGGATGACCTCAGCCGGGCGCCGGGGCTGGGGTACAGCAACCTGCGTCATCCGGGGCGCTGGCCCTATACCGATGCTTCCGGACGTACCGGCGAAGCTCGCGTGACACCGCGCATGCTGTCCTCCAATGGTGAGGCATTGCGCGACGCCGCGGCGAAGGGCATAGGAATAGGCTGCCAGCCCACCTTTATTCTGCAGCAGGCGCTGACCAGCGGGGCCCTGAAGCCGGTACTGACGGATTACCAGTGGTACGGTATGAATCTGTACGCCATTTATCCGCAGACCCGCCACCTGTCGCGCAAGGTACGCTCGCTGATTGATTATCTGATCGGTTTTTTCGGCGATGATCCGGAATGGGATGCCTGTCTTAAATCGTTTCTGTAATTGCAGGTATGCTCGCTGAAGGAAAGCGCGCGGAACAATGCTCATACGCGGCAGACGTAGTAAGCTCAACAGAAAAACAGGAGCCATCGCATGACCCTGGAAACCCTGACCACCTTTCTCGGCTGGTCTACGCTCATCAACACCGGCTTTCTGTTGTTGGCCACCATCGCCCTGGTAATGTTCAAACACAGCATCACCACCTTGCACGGCAGTTTGTTCGGACTCGATCCGGACGATCTGAAACGCGCGTATTTTCAATATCTGGCGCAATATAAAATCGTCATCGTGGTGTTTAACATGGTGCCGTATCTGGTGCTCAGATTCTGTCTGTGAGAAGGCTATGAACACATCCCTGATCAATGCCCAATGGCTGTATGAACACCTGAACACACCCAGTCTGATTGTGCTGGATGCCAGTATGTCCAAGGTGATTGGTATCACCCCGCTGACATACAGCCAACGGCAGGTCATCCCCGGCAGTTACCCGCTGGATCTGGAAGGAGATCTGGTCAACCCGGCCTCCGCCAAGCCACACGCCTGGCCAGAGCGGGAGCGGTTGATCAATACGCTGGAGAGGCTCGGGATCACGCCCGATTCCGAAGTAGTGATTTACGATGATCAGGGCATATATTCAGCGCCCAGAGCCTGGTGGATGCTGCGTTCGGCAGGCATCAACAAGGTCAAAGTACTGAACGGCGGTCTTCCTGCGTGGCTGCAGGCCGGATACCCGGTCGCTGCAGACTATGCTCAGTCAGAGCCGTCATCCGGCCTCAGTGACTTACCGGAGCCCGCTGGCATGCTCACTCCATGCACTGAGGTTCTCAGCAACTGTAGCTCACCGCGGTTCACTCTGGTGGACGTTCGTTCGGCAGAACGTTTCCGCGGCGAAGTGCCAGAGCCCAGAGAAGGCGTCCGCAGCGGCCATATTCCGGGCTCGCTGAATCTGCCGTTTACTCGTGTACTCAACGAGCGGGCATATCTTCCTGTGGAAAAAATAAGCGGAATACTCACAGCCTGCGGTCTGCAACAGGATACTCCGCTGGTGTTCTCCTGCGGTTCCGGGGTAACAGCCTGCATTGTATTGCTGGGCGCATACGAAGCGGGTTGGCAGCAGGTCAGCCTGTACGACGGTTCATGGGCGGAGTGGGGCAGTGATCACTCGTTGCCGCTGGAGAAATAGCGGACAAAAAAAGGCCCGGCAAGCCGGGCATATCCTGAAAAACGGGGTGCGACCGAAGCGTGGTTCAGAGTGCCTCGATCGCTTTTAACTGCTTTTTCATTTTCATCTGTTTCTGTTCAAACGCAGCCATTTTTTTCTGTTCTTTCTCAACCACAGAGGCCGGCGCCTTCACAATAAATCCGTCATTATTGAGCTTGTTCGAGATGCGCTGAATGTCGTGATCCAGCTGTTCTATCTCCTCATGCAGACGGGCGATTTCCTTGTCTTTGTCGATGATTCCAGCCATTGGTATCACTACCTCCCTGTTGCCGGTTTTGGGTGTCTGCCTCATGGCTGACCACCTTTATGTAACCAAGTCATACACTTAAGTGTAGTCTGTCATCCGGGTTCTGCCCGGATTTCTTATGGCAGAACGGGCCGGTTCATCTTGGGGTGCCCCCTGAAAAGAGCCGTAAGTCCTTCTTTCCCCTCAGGGTTCCGTTAGCCTGCAGTGATGCTTATGATGGACTTCTTTCATTCAGGATTCGCTGTGCGACTGATTTTCTGTTTTCTGCTGGTTGTTACCGCTTTGCCCGTTCGTGCCGAACCTGTTCAGGCCGAACCCATTCAGGTCGAACCCATACAGGTCGAGCCTGTTCAGGTCGAACCTGGTCAGGCGGAATGTGTGGTATTGCTACACGGGCTTGCCCGCAGCGCGGGTTCGATGGACACACTGGCCGATGCGCTGGAAAGTGAAGGGTATCTGGTGGTGAATCAGGACTACCCCTCACGGGAAGACACCATTGCGAACCTGGCGGACAACGCCATTCCTGAGGCGCTGAAACAATGTCCGGAAAACTCCACGGTCAATTTTGTCACCCATTCCATGGGGGGCATTCTGGTGCGTCAGTATCTGAGTGAGCATGAGCTGGAAATCCTGGGTCGTGTGGTGATGCTCGGGCCGCCGAATCAGGGCAGTGAAGTCGTGGATAAACTCCGCAATGTGCCGGGCTTTCACTGGCTTAACGGCGATGCCGGAGACCAGCTGGGCACGGATGACAACAGCGTGCCCAATACGCTCGGGCCAGCAGATTTTGATCTGGGCATTATTGCCGGTGACTGGAGCATTAACTGGATTTTATCTTTGCTGATTCCCGGCCCGGATGACGGCAAAGTGGCCGTCGGTAAAACCAGGCTGGAAGGCATGAAAGATCACATCGTCCTGCACGTAACGCACCCTATGATGATGAAAAATGACAGGGTTATTCAGCAGGTTATTCATTACCTGCGCGAAGGCATCTTCATTCACAATGAACAGCGCGCATGATGGATTTATTTCTGCCCTGTGGTGGTCTCACGAAATAACTCACAAATTAAACCGGGTAAATCATGTTAAATAAATGGCAGTGGTTGCTGACTCAGCTCAGCCGTAAACTGTGGATTCGTGCCTCTTTATTTGCTCTGGTGGGCGTTGTCACAGCACTGCTTGCGGCGCCGGTAGAACGCCTGTTACCCGAGGCACTGTCCTTCAATATCGGTGATGATTCCGTTGGTCATATTCTCGATATTCTCGCCTCCAGTATGCTCACCGTGACCACGTTTTCGCTGGGCGTGATGGTGTCGGCGTACAGTGCTGCCAGTAACAGTGCCACGCCGCGGGCAACCCAGCTGGTGCGTGAAGACCCGGTTACCCAGAATGTACTGGCGACGTTTCTGGGCACCTTTCTGTTCAGTCTGGTGGGTATTATCGCGTTGAATGCCGGTATGTACGGCGAAAATGACCGAATTATTTTATTTGCCGTTACCGTGCTGGTGATTGTGATTATTCTGGTGGCCATACTGCACTGGATCGAACACCTGTCGCTGCTCGGGCGGGTGTCGGAAACCACCGATAGGGTAGAGACAGCCGCCGCCAAAGCTCTGAAAAACCGGGTCGAGCATCCGCACCTCGGCGCCCGTTGTCTGCCGGAAAACTGGACGCCGCCGGAAGAGGCATTTCTGATCCGGTCAGGTAAAACCGGTTATGTCTGTCATCTGGATGTCAGTCAGCTGCAGGATCAGGCGGAACTTCACAAGGTGGTACTGCACGTCATGATTGAACCCGGCAGTTTTGTGCATCCGGGTAAGGTGATGGTTGCGGTTATTGCCGATGACAACCAGACATTAAGTGATCAGGAAAAAGAGCAGCTGGAGTGCGGGGTTGTGCCAGCCATCACCATGGATAAAACCCGTTCTTTCGATCAGGACCCACGTTTCGGCCTGTCGGTATTGTCTGAAATTGCCAGCCGCGCATTATCACCGGGTATTAATGACCCCGGCACCGCCATTGATGTGCTGGGCAGGGCGGTGCGTCTGTTCTGTATCTGGCAGGAGCATCAGGTATTAGCCGATGATGACGAGCGTATTGTATTCCCGCGTGTGCGGGTCGGCGCGTTAAAAACCGAATGGCTGGTTGAAGATGTGTTTATGCCGATTGCCCGTGACGGCGCAGGCATGATTGAAATTCAGGTGAGGCTACAGAAATCCATGTCGGCGCTGAGTGAGATGGCACCGGACGTTTATGAAGACATCATGAACACCTACGCAGACCGCGCGATCCGTTACGCCGAACCGGCACTGAAACTGCCCGAAGAAGTCGAGCAGTTAAAAGCCATTCAGTGTGGGAAATGCTGACGTAAAAAAGGCGGATTAACGATAAATCCGCTTCGCCCATTCGGTCAGCCCGGACACCACACTGCCGAAGTGATCACCGTCCAGCAGAGGAATATGGCCGAAGGTATTTTCCACCGCGGCGCGTACGACCGGTGAGCGTGCACTACCACCCGTAATGAAAATGATATCGGGTTGCGTCCCGGCCTGTTGCACGGCGTCTTTCATCAGCGCGGTAATCCGCTCTAATGGACGTTCGACCGCTGCGGCCATGGCCGTACGGCTGATCAGTGTACTCAGATCCTGCTCCACATAATCAAGAGTGACCCGGGTTTCTTCTGCGTCTGACAGGGCAATTTTGGCGTCTTCGGCGTTTTTCACCACGCGCTGATTCTGGCGCTTCTTACGCAGCCGGATCAGTCGTCCGATCAGTTCCGGTTCGGCACAGTCGCGCTGCAGCTGCTCAAGGTACAGGCCGGTCTCTAAACTGCTGAAGCGGGTGAGGGCGCCCACGTCATTGGTGGCCACCGCATCCAGAAAGGTTTTGGTCGGCATCGGCTTGCCGCTTTTTAGCGGTGCGCGCATGCCGAACAGCGGCATCAGCTCTTCGGCCGCCAGACGGATATCCAGATCATTACCGCCGACACGCTCACCGGTATGGCCGATAAAATCTCTGCTCCGGTCTTCTTTGCCCACATGATCCGGCCCCATGCGCACCATGGCGCAGTCACTGGTACCACCACCAATATCCACTACCAGTACGGTTTTATTGTCAGTGAGCGTGCGCTCAAAACTCAGTCCGGCGGCAACCGGCTCGTACAGGAATTCAACCTCCGTAAAACCTGTGCGCCGGGCTGCGGTGGTGAGAATGGCCAGGGCCTGCTGATTGCTCTGCTCCGCATTCACACCCTGAAAGTTCACCGGGCGGCCGATGACGGTTTTCGTCAGGCTCTGTTGCAGAGACTGTTCAGCACGACTTTTCACCGTCTGCATCATGGCCGTGACGATGTCTTCAAAGAAGTGCACGAACTCCGGACGCAGACCGCTGGCACCCAGAAATGACTTAGGGGATTTAACGAAGTAGCCTTCTTCCGGGTCAGCAAAGTATTCACGGAATGCAGACTGGCCGCAGAACAGCACCTGATCTTCAGGTAAGAGATCCAGCTCATTGCGGGCACGCAGCGCCATCTGCAGCTGGGATTTGCGCAGAGCCACATAGTCAGTACGGGCAATATCGTTCAGGCCGTGGCTGACCTGTTCGCAGATCAGATCGCGTGAATAGGTATAGAGGGCAGAGGGCATGTAGGTCTTGTCACCGTCGACCGGTAACAGGCGGATACGGTCAGCGTCGGTCACGCCGACGGCACAGTTGGACGTACCATAGTCAAAACCACAGATCACAGAATACCCCCGCAGCACGAAAAGCGGGGGAAGGTAACATATTCCTCAGCCGGGTGATAAGACTCAGGACGAGAACAGGGATTTGAAGTCGACGTCTTCGCCGGAATCCAGTGAGGTATTGATGGTGCGGTAGATTTTATCCAGATGGTGGTCCATCCACTTCTGCGCCTGTTCCACCTTGTTCTCTTCGATCAGCTTCAGCAGATCTTTGTGCTCACCGCAGTCGCAGCCGACGCTGGCACTGGTGCCGTACAGAGAAATGATCAGGGAAGACAGAGACGTCAGCTGCGCCACCTGCTCACCCAGGATGAGATTGCCTGTGGCCACCGCCAGCTGCACATGAAAGCGCGCTGAAAGTTGCACTTCTTCCTGCCATTGTCCGGCTTCGCGGGCCGCCACTTCCTGCTTCACCAGTTTATGCAGCTCTGCATAGGCCGGGGTCTGCTGGTGTTGATGCACCATAGGTATGAGCGCGGATTCCAGCAAGCGGCGGGCGGTAAAGACATCTTCCGCCTCTTTACGGCTGGGCTGGGCTACCCGGGCACCGCGGTTGTGGGCCATGGTCACCAGACGTTGCTGCGCCAGCTTCTGCAGCGCTTTGCGGATGGTGGTGCGGCTGACCTTGAAGGCCTCGCCCAGGGAATCTTCCGGAAGACGGGTACCGGGGCGCAGACGACGGTCAATGATGGCCTGCAGCAGTTCCCGGACAATCTTTTCATCGCGTGAGTCCGACTTGCTGTCGGGTGAGGTCACGTAAACGGAAAGATTGGGTGACAGTGACATGTATACCTCGCAGATTGTATACAGAATGCATCGCTTTCTGTGCTCCATTATCTCCCAGTAGCGTATTTTTTGCACCAAATTTCAGCACGCCCCGCAGCGACTGGGGTGCAGGGCGATAGCCGGTTCAAACCGTGAACCCGGCGTAAGTCTTTGGTAACACTGGAAAGACGCATAAATTTGTTACCAGAGCGTGAATTGGCACGTTAATGGCTAATCATCGGATACACGATTGTATCCAATTTGAATATTTTTTCGTGTACATTAATGGGGCGTCTATTCCCGTCAGGGGACAGAGCGCAGAATGTGCTCTGAGCGGTGCCAATCTGATTCAGTCACCGCAATGCGGTGAAGCTGATAAAGCAGAGGGGAAAACACAATGTCAGGAACTCACGCAGCTGCATCAGGCAGCCATGACCTGAATGTTGCAACACACACAACCAACGCCGGTCACGGCAAAGAACTGGGCAGTGAAAGCCTCGCGCCTCAGAACGAGCGCATCATGGGTAAGCTGTCGTATTACTTCGCCTGGACCGGTGGCTGCGTCTCCATCGGGACCTTTACCATGGGCTCCAGTGTGGTCGGCACACTCAACCTGCTGCAGGCCACCATCGCCATTGCCATCGGTTGTCTGGTGATTGCGCTGGCGCTGGTGATCAATGGCGCTGCGGGGTACAAGTACGGCATTCCCTTTATGGTGCAGATCCGCAGCTCATTCGGCTTTGCCGGTTCGCGTCTGCCGGGGCTGGTGCGCGCTGTGCCTGCGGTGGTGTGGTACGGCTTCCAGAGCTGGATCGGCGCCGGGGCGCTGAATGCGGTGTCTGAAACCCTGTTCGGTTACAGCAATCTGGTGGTCTTCTTCGTTATCTTCCAGCTGCTGCAGATCGCGCTGTCCATGCTCGGCTTCAAAGGCATCAAGTGGCTGGAGAACGTGGGCGTGATCTTCATCCTCGGCTCTCTGGTGTACATGTTCATCAGCGTCATCAACCGCTACGGCACTGCCATTACCGAACAGCTGGTGAACATCGAAGGTACCTGGGGGATGCCGTTCTGGGGCGCCACCATGCTGTTTCTGGGTATCTACAGCACCATGATGCTCAACGTCAGCGACTATTCCCGTGAGCATACGAAGGGCAGCGGTTCATCCATGCTGACCAGCATTTACGCCTTCTCCATTCTGCCGGTCACTCTGTTTATGGGCCTTATCGGACTGATGGTGTCCGGTGCGACGGGTGTGATGGACCCGGTGCAGGTATTCGCCAACGCCGTAGATAACAAACTGCTGCTGGTCATTACCCTGCTGTTCATTGCCTTTGCCCAGGTCACCACCAACGTTCTGAACAACGTGATTCCGCCCACCTATGTGCTGATGGACGTGTTCAAGGCGCCGTTCAAGCTGGCTACTGTCATCGTGGGTCTGGCTGCTTTTGCCACCTTCCCGTGGGAGCTGGTGAAAGATGAATCCGCCTCCGGCCTGCAGATGTTCGTACAGATTTACTCCGCCTTCCTGGGACCGATCTTCGCCATCATGGTGGTCGACTACTTCATCCTGCGTAAGCGTGAACTGTCCCTCGATCACCTGTATGACCCGCAGGGCCCGTACGCAGGGGTGAATCCGGCTGCACTGATCGCTGCCGTTGCGGGTGTCATCGCAGCCTTCAGCTTCCCCGCGGTCTCCTGGTACGCGAGTCTGATTCCGGCTGGTCTGACCTACTTCCTGCTCATGAAGCACTGGTCCGCTTGCGCCCGTTTCCGCCAATAACAGACTTCATAAGAAGCTCATAACACAACACAACTCTCAGAGAATAACGATATGGCCCGCATTCTGGTGATTAATCCCAACACCACGGCAAGTATGACCGCAACCATCGCTGAGGCTGCCCGTTCTGTGGCATCACCGGCCACCGAGATCGTTGCGCGTAACCCGGAAGATGGTCCGGTATCGATCGAAAGTCATTACGACGAAGCGATCAGTGCCGCCGCTATGTTGCAGGAAATCCGCCGTGGTGAAGCCGAAGGCTTCGATGGTTTTGTCATTGCATGTTTCGGTGATCCCGGGCTGCTGGCCGCACGGGAAATGGCCACCGGACCGGTGATCGGCATTGCCGAAGCCGCGATGCATGCCGCCAGTTTTATCGCCACCAAGTTTTCCGTAGTGACCACCCTGTCACGTACCTGCGTCATTGCTGAGCATCTGGTACGTAATTACGGCGTGGAACATTTCTGTGCCGGAATCCGCGCCTGCGACGTGCCGGTACTGGCACTGGAAGATGAAAGCAGCGGTGCCTATCAGCTTATTGCCGATGAATGCCGACGCGCCATTGCCGAAGACGGTGCCAATGCCATCGTGCTTGGCTGTGGCGGTATGGCTGACCTGACGGCGCGGCTGCAGGCCGAAATCGGCGTTCCCGTCATCGACGGGGTAACCGCCGCGGTGAAATTTGTCGAGTCCCTGGTGGGTCTGGGGCTCAGAACCAGTAAACACGGAGACCTCGCCTTTCCGGGGCCCAAAACCTACAGCGGTGCGTTCAGTCAGTACGCACCATCACAGCATTAATCCTTTTTTAATTATTGATCCGGAGTTAACCATGGAAAAGAAATCCATCCATCGTCTGTCTGCATGCGCGCTTGCCGTACTGGCCTGTGGCACCACGCAATCCTCACTGGCCGCCATCGAAATCGGCCAGGGCTTCAGTGCCATCGGTCAGTTTGATGCCGGTTACCGTTTTACCGATGCCGACGCGGAAAACAGCGAACAGGAGCAGACCTTCTCCACCAATGAATTCCAGATCGATCTGGACTACACCCATGCCGACAGTGGCCTCTACGCCCACCTCGAACTGGAAGGCCGCACCAACGACAACAGCGCCAATCAGTTCCGCACTGAAGCCGCATTTATCGGCCGTAATTTCGATAACGGCGCCGGGTTCAAAATGGGTAAATTCATCAGCCCGTCCGGTTATGAAGGTGCCGAACCCTGGGACCGCTTTGGCCGTACCACCGCATTCGGCGGTATTTTTGCCTACCTGCAGAACGGTGTGGCCGGTTATTACCAGAGCGGTATTTTTAACGTCTATGGTGCTCTGGTGGACGGTGCCTGGACCGGCGATAACGACATCACCGACCCCAGCGCAGAAGTGCAGTTCGGCATCACCACCGACAAAAGCGTCACCCGCCTGACCATGGCCTATGAGCAGGTCGATGCGGAAGACCTCAACGACGATGGTGTGGCCGACACTCTCGAGCAGGACCACACCATGGTCAACCTCTGGTCGCAGTACACCCTGGGTGAACTGACCATGGCGGCAGAGTACAACTACCTCACCGATATGAACCGCTCTCTCACCGATACCACCACCGCGTGGGACGGACAGGCCTGGATGGTGTTCGCCAAATACAGCCTGAGCCCGGCGTGGAAACTCGGCGTGCGTTACTCCGAAGCCCAGTACGATGATATCGATGGCAACAGCGTATCTGACTCGTCTGAATTCACCATTACGCCGCGTTACCAGGTGCTGAGCGGTGATGTGAACTGGGATTTCCGTGCGGATTTCCGCTTCCAGGACGGCGATAACGAAATCGCCGGTGTTGAAGACGGCTTCCTGTTTGAAGTCGGCACCACACTGAAGTTCTGATCCCGAAAGCGTACCGGCCTCTGTGGCCGGTACCATTTTATATTCTGAATAATCCGGAGTTTTTTCATGCGTGGCAGTCATCTCAATCTCAGTAATTATCCGCGTGATATGCGTGGTTACGGTCGTGAAACCCCGGCCAATCCCTGGCCCGGCAACGCACGTATTGCCGTTCAGTTTGTGCTGAATTACGAAGAAGGCGGTGAAAACTGCGTGCTGCACGGTGATGAAGGGTCTGAGACATTTCTGTCTGAGATCGTCGGTGCCAAAGCCTTTCCGGCCCGTCATATGAGCATGGAATCCATGTACGAATACGGCAGCCGCGCAGGCTTCTGGCGTATTCACCGTTTATTCGAACAGAAGAAAATTCCCGTCACTGTGTATGGCGTGGCCATGGCGCTGGCGCGCAGCCCGGAAGCGGTTGCAGCGATGAAAGAAAGTGACTGGGAAATTGCCAGCCACAGCTACCGCTGGATCGACCATCAGTTCATGCCGGAAATTGAAGAGCGCCGCCACATTGAAAAAGCGATTGCGATTCATACCGAAGTCACAGGCTCACGACCTCTCGGCTGGTACACCGGGCGCGACAGCCCGAACACCCGTCGCTTAGTTGTGGAGCAGGGTGGTTTCCTCTATGACTCCGACAGCTACGCTGACGATCTGCCGTACTGGACAACCGATTACGGCAAGCCGCATCTGATTATTCCGTACACGCTGGATACCAACGATATGCGCTTTATGACGCCACACGGTTTTCATAATGCCGATCAGTTTTATCAGTATCTGCGCGACAACTTCGACGTACTGTACGCCGAAGGCGAGTACGCCCCGAAAATGATGACTATAGGTCTGCACAACCGCATCATCGGTAAACCGGCACGCTTTATGGCTCTGCAGCGGTTTATTGATTATGTGCAGCAGCACGACAACGTCTGGATCTGCCGCCGTGACGAAATTGCCCGTCACTGGCATGAGAATTTTTATCCGGAATAAATTCACCGGGTAAAGCCTGTCGTATAACGTTTTTAAATATTAATTTAACGTCACCGGTCCGACTGCGTACCGGGGGCACATCACTGCCACAGGAGGCATATATGTCGACTCCTTACGACGCCGGTGACGCCGGTCTGCACAACGATTCCCTGGTGCCGCTGAACAAAGACGAGCAGACCTGGGGTTGGTTTGACATCTTTAATATCTGGGCCAACGACATTCAGAGTCTGTTTGGCTATTCACTGGTTGCCTCATTGTTTATTGCCTATGGCGTTACCGGCTGGACGGCCTTTGCCGCGCTGATTGCCGCCGGTTTTCTGGTGATGTTTCTGGTCAATATCTCCGGTAAGCCGGGGCAGAAGCACGGCATTCCGTATCCGGTACTGGCTCGCGCCAGCATGGGGGTTGCCGGGTCAAAATTACCGGCAGTGCTGCGTGCCGTGGTGGCCGTTTTCTGGTTCGGTGCACAGACGTATTTTGCCTCGACCGCGCTCGAATTATTTCTGGTTGCTGTTACCGGTCACAGTGGCGGCGCTGAGTTCCTTGGTCTGACCCTGTTCGGCTGGATCAGCTTTGTCGCCGTATGGGCATTTCAGGTGCTGCTGTTCTCACGCGGCATGGGCTGGGTTTCCACCTTTCTGAATTTCGCCGGACCTGTGGTGTATCTGGTGATGGCCGGTCTGCTGGTGGTGCTGTGGATCAAATCTGACGGTCAGCTCTTGAGTGCAGCGCAGAACATCTTTGCGCCGGAGAACCCGACCTTCTCCGGAGAACTGGCTGGTTTCGTCGCCATCGTCGGTACCATGGTGGCGTATTTCGCCGCGGTAATGATTAATTTCAGCGACTTTTCGCGTTACTCAAAAAGCACCTCATCGATGAAATTCGGCAACCTGCTGGGTCTGCCACTGAACATGGTGATTTTCTCTGCACTGGCGCTGCTGATTACCGCCGGTGCGGCGGTGGTGTACGGCGAGCAGCTGACCAATCCGACCGACATTGTTGAGCGCACCGACAGCATTCTGCTGAGCGTGGTTGCTGCCTTTACCTTCTTTGCCGCGACCGTGGGTATTAACCTGGTGGCCAACTTTGTACCGGCCGTGAATGGCATTGCTAACCTGGCCCCGAGCAAACTTAACTTCCGTCGTGCGGGCTGGATCACCGCGCTGTTTGCACTGGTCATCGGTGGCTTCTGGGTCAGCCTGATCAGTCAGATCGGCATCAGCAGTTTTGTGAACACCCTCGGCGCCATGTTGGCTCCGCTGTACGGCATCATGGTGGTGGATTACTACTGGCTCAAGAAACAGCAACTGCGTCTGGCTGATCTGTACAGCACTGACCCCAACGCCGCCTACCACTACACCAATGGCTGGAACCGCAGCGCCCTCTATGCCTTTGTCATCGGCGCAGTGTTCTCGGTAGCGACCGTCTGGGTTGAGCAGCTGCAGTTCCTGACCGGCTATGCCTGGCTGTTCGGTGCCGTACTGGGCGGGCTGGCGTACAAGGTGCTGTCACCCTCTGAAAGTGCCAGCGTCTGCACGGCAGAGGTCAGCGCAAACAGCTAAACTGTATACAATATTATAAATATATTGTGTACAATCAGTTTATTGCGGAAGTCTTTGCCCCCCAGCTCAGGTTCCGCAGCTTAACCGCAAGTCTGGTGCGCTCCGTCCGGAGCGCCACCATCTTCTTCTCTGGAGACACCAACGATGAATCCGAACACCGATGCACCGGCCATTGTGCACACCCACGTCGATCTTCTGGGTGAGAAATACGGCGGACAGGCACTGTCCTGCAACGATGAATTCTTTGCCGAAGCCAGTAACCTGGTCAAACGTCAGGCTCCGGTCTTTATCGATGATAAATACACCGACCGTGGCAAGTGGATGGATGGCTGGGAAAGCCGCCGCCGTCGCACACCGGGCCACGACTGGTGCATTCTGCGTCTGGGTCTGCCGGGACGCATCAAAGTGTTTGATGTGGATACCACTCACTTCCGTGGCAATGCTCCGGCACGGGTGTCCATCGAAGGGTACATCGCCAGCATCGGCCCGGGCAGCACCGACCCGGACAGCACTGCTGAGTGGCAGACCATTCTCGAAGTGACGGACGTCAGCCCGCACAGCCATAACTATTTCGAAATCAACAACGACGGCCGCTGGACACACCTGCGCCTGAACATCTTCCCCGATGGTGGAGTTGCGCGTCTGCGAGCCTATGGCGAGCCTGAGCCCGACTGGTCAGCCCTGCTGAGTGGAGAAGTGGTCGATCTGGCAGCCTGCACCAATGGTGGCCGCGCGATTGCCTGCTCCGACATGTTCTTCAGCCCGATGAACAACCTGCTGGCGCCGGGGCGCGGTATCAATATGGGGGATGGCTGGGAAACCCGTCGCCGCCGCACACCGGGTAACGACTGGCTGATCGTGCGCTTGGGTACGCCCGGGCAGATCGCCCGTCTGCTGATCGACACCTGCCATTTCAAAGGCAACTACCCGGATACCGTCTCGCTGGAAGGCACCTGGTCGTCCTCTGATGACCTGACCGCAGACGATGTGGAGTGGGTGACCATTCTGGAGCAGACCAAAACTCAGGCCCACACCGAGCACACCTACCAGCAGGAGCTGCAGAACACCGGGCTGAACTTCACCCATGTGCGTCTGAATATCTATCCGGATGGTGGCGTCAGCCGTTTGCGTGTATTCGGTTACCCCAAGCTTTCTGATTGATCGCTACAGGGGGGGGTGATGGCCCGGCATGTCCGGGCTCATTGTTTATTTAAGTACCGTTTATCTGAGTACCTTCTTTCTGAATCAACGTCTTTCTGAGCCACTGTTATGTTAGAAATCAAACCACTCACCGCTGCTGCCTTTGCGCCTTATGGCGACGTCATCGAAATCAGCGACCGCATTCAGCCCATGGGCATTAACTACGGCTATACCGAGCGTTTCCACGACCTCGCAGACATCGACACCAACGCCCAGGGCGGGCGCCCGGGTGTCAGTATCTTCCGTTCAAAGCCTCTGCCCACGCCGATCAATATCCGCATCATGGAGCGTCATCCGCTCTCCAGTCAGGCGTTCATCCCCATTTCTGATGAGCCGTATCTGGTGGTGGTGGCACCGGCGGGTGATCTGGATGAATCACGTATCGAAGTCTTCCGCGCGCAACCGGGGCAGGGCGTTAATTACGCACCCGGCACCTGGCATCACTTCTGTCTGGCGCTGAATAAATCCTGCAATTTCGTGGTGATCGACCGCATCGGCAAAGGTCATAACTGCGACGAAGTGGAACTGTCACAGCCACAGACCATCGTGCTGCCAACGGCGCAGCATACTCGGGTAGCCACCGCCTGAGCCTTGAGTTCCGGCACAGGGCCGTGCCGTGACGGTTCTGAAATGTCTCTGCATTGACCCATTCGGAGCCTGAGGGTACTCTGGTTTTGACAAAGTTTGCCAAGATCGTCTGAATGAGGGCCCCACCATGGCAACTATGAACATCTCATTGCCTGATTCGCTCAAGTCCTGGGTCGAAGAGCAGAGCCAGACAGGGCACTTCAGTAATACCAGCGATTACATGCGTGATCTGCTGCGGCGTGAGCAGGAACGGCTGAACAAAATCCAGCGCATGCAGACCCTTATCGATGAAGGGCGGGCCAGTGGTGTCAGCGAGCTTTCCATGGATGACATCAAGGCTCAGGCGCTTGCCGCGACGCGGAAAGATGCATGACCTGTCACCTCAGCACGGAAGCTGCGCAGGATATTCTCAATATCTTTCTTTACGGTGTTGCCGAATATGGCGAAGCAAAAGCGATTGAGTGCCACGCGACACTCAAATCCGTTTTTGCGTTTCTCTCTGATAATCCGAAAGCCGCATCCTTACGCACGGAGTTCAATCTGCCAGTGCGTATTCACACGGTTGGTGCACATATTGTGGTTTATGAAGAAGATAACGCGGGTATTTTCATTCTCCGCGTGCGACATACGCATGAGGACTGGACATGAACCTGACTACGTCATGGCAGCGCTGCTGGACCGGACTCGTTGGCAGTGCCAATGATGAACTCAAAGAATCTCTTATTGCGGCCTGGAATGAACCCCAGCGCCATTACCACACCCTGCAACACCTCAGTGAATGCCTGCAGCTGTTTGATCAGTACCAGCATCTGGCAGAACGCCCGCACGAGGTTGAACTCGCCATCTGGTTTCACGATGCGATTTATGACGTTAAAGGCAAACACAACGAGCTGAAAAGCGCGCAGTGGGCCGAGCACGAACTGGAAAAAGCGGGGGTGGATTCAGAGATTGCCCTGCGTGTTTACGACCTCATCATGGCCACTGTACACGGTATGGTTGAAACCGAAACCAAAGACCAGCAACTGCTGGTGGATATTGATCTGGCGATTTTAGGCAGCAGGCCCAAACGCTTCGCCCAGTATGAAAAACAGGTCAGGGAAGAATACCGTTTTGTGCCATACCCCATTTACTGGTGGAAGCGGCGCCAGATTCTGAAAGAATTTCTGGAGCGAAAGCCCATTTACCAGCTGCCTGAGTTTCAGGAAAAGTTTGAACAGCAAGCCAGAGAAAACCTGAGCTGATTTTTCAGATTATCCCAGAGCAATCATCTTCTGCGGCTCCACCGACACCGGCACGGATTTAAACGCCGGGGTGTGGCTGCGCGGGTCGAGCTGCTGGCCGACCAGTACGTTGGCTTCCGGGTAGTAGGCCATCACATTACCGCGCGGCAGATCGTACGACTGCACATCGAGATTACGCATTTCGCCGGTGTCTGAGCGCACGGTGACTTTGTCTTTCTCGTTTAAGCCCAGCGCCTTCATATCGTCTTCGTTCATCAGCACGCAATGGCGGTGCTTTGTATCGCGGTAGCTGTCGCTTTCTTCGTAAATAATGCTGTTGAACTGACCTTCGCTGCGCACACTCATCAGGGTGAATGCATGATTCTGTGGCTGGGCTTCTGGTTTGTTCAGCGAATGCACAATAAATACGGCGCGGCCATCCGGCATATTAAATTCCGGCGTATGCTTGATGCGGTTGCGGATAAAAAATTCTTTTTTCGCCACATCAATGTCGGCCAGGTCCTGCATCCCTGGAATGGTTCTGGCGATGGTCTGGCGGATGGTTTTATGCTGTTTGAACGACGAGAAATCAAAGCTGCATTTATCAATCAGGCCGACGCCTATGTCCGACAGAATATCCACTTCAGAGCGCACGTTATCCAACCGGTCGATGCCGCCATCGCTTAAGCGCACATAGTTGAACATGGATTCCTGACTGGTCGGGTCGTGCTCTTCATCACGGGCTAATACCGGGAAAACCAGGCTCTCGCTGTTGTCGCTGCCGTGCACATGACCAAGGTTTAACGTCGTGGTTAAAAAGACTTTAAAACCGATGTTATCCATGGCTTTTTCGGCCCAGACGCTGTCGGGCGACGCGGCGTATAAATTACCGCCCAGCATCAGGGCATTATCAATCTCACCACGTTCTGCGGCCTGCAGGCAGGCCATGGTATCCATGCCTTTCGTGCGCGGCAGAGTCACGTTCAGGCTGGCGTCCAGAGCGTTGAAGACATCTTCTGCCAGCACGGGTTTTACTCCCACCGTACCAACGCCCTGAATATTGCTGTGGCCGCGCAGTGGCAGCAGACCCGCACCGGTTTTACCCAGCATACCGCGCAGCATGGCGAGGTTGGCGATGGCCTCAACGTTATCCACGCCGTTCAGGTGGTGGGTAATGCCCATGCCCCAGGCAAACACCGCACGCTCGGAGCGGGCATACACTTCTGCAACCTGGCGGATGGCGCTCTGCGGTACACCGGTTACGGCTTCAATATCGGCCCACAGCGTATTTTCAATATCCTGCAGGTACGCCTCAGAATTGCGGGTGTAGGATTTAATAAAACCGGTGTTGTGCTCTTCCATTTCAACAATGGCTTTGGCAATGCCTTTGAACAGCCAGATATCCGTGCCGATTTTCGGCTGCAGATATTCAGAGGCAATCTCGTTGCCGCCCATCAGCAGGGATTTCGGGCTTTTCGGCACCGCGAATTTCACCAGCCCCGGTTCTTTCGCCGGGTTAATCACCACCACATGGCCACCGCGTTCGCGGCAGTTTTTCAGCTGGTGAATAAACCGCGGATGGTTCGACGACGGGTTCGCCCCCAGTACAAAAATCAGATCAGAGGCACCCAGATCGGCCAGTTCAACCGTAGAGGTGCCGGTGCCAATCGTGGTCGCCAGACCATCTCCGGATGCCTGATGGCAATAATAGGAGCAGTTATTGATGTTGGTACTGCCATACAGGCGCGCCATCAGCTGCAGCACAAAGGCGGCCTCGTTGGAGGAGCGGCCAGACGCGTAAAAGAAACTGCGCTCCGGCGCAGACGCGGCGAACTTTGAAACCGCGAGTTGAATCGCCTCATCCCACGCCAGCGGGGTAAAGCGGTTGCTGTCTTTTGCCTTGTAGAGTGGTGTGGCGAGGCGGCCCAGATGTTCGATCTCGTAGGAAGACAGCTCGCGGAACTCCGCCAGAGTATGATCAAACACCGGCAGCGGGATCGGCCCCTGAATGTCGGTCGACTGCGCCTGCACACTCTTGTTACAGACGGACGGGAATTCATCCAGCTCGTTGATCATGCCACCGCGCTGGCCACCCATGCCCAGACCACAGGCTTTACAGGCGTTATGGGCAGCGAGGGCCTTGGCGGCGTCTTTCACACCGATGCGGCGCACCGTGTTCAGTGTGTACAGTACTTTCTTGAAACCACCACCAACGATCTTTTTGTGCATCTGTGCTCTGCCTGACTGGGTATGACAACATTCAACAGGATAGCCATAAGCCGGACAATACGTCAGTCAGCGTAGTGATATGCAGTGTGCCGCCAACAGGGACAAAGCGCAGAAACCGCTGATATTTCATATGCTTTCGCCCACATTGTTAGCTGCGGCACAGTTCTTGGCTTGTGCCGGCAGAAGGGCTGTCGTAGCGTGTGGAAGATTTCATTTCCGGGCTGCACAGGACGCTTAGCCCAGGCGCTCCACCGTGTTCTGCAGGTTCCGGTATCCCAGATCAGCGGAGGATTTATGCGTCTCACTCATCCTGGCACAGCAGCTCTGGCCGTCCTGGCCTTTATGTTCACTCTCAGTGCCTGTACACCGGTCAAAGACAGCGCTGACAGCGTACCGGCGGATTTCACCACCTACGACGCCGCCGCGTTTTTCGACACCACCAGTTATTCCATGGCGTCATCCAGTGGTTATGCCTTCTCGCCGGATGGCAGCAAAGTGCTGGTGGCCTCGGATGAAACCGGCATTTTCAACCTTTATGCCGTGGATATCGCTACGGGTGAGAAAACCGCACTGACCAGCAGTAGCGACTCATCCTTTGCCGACAGCTACTTTCCCAACGACGGGCGGGTGATCTACACCCACGACTCCGGCGGTGACGAGCTGGACCATGTGTACGTCATGAACGAAGACGGCACCGAAACCGACCTGACGCCGACCGAGAAAACCAAAGCTTCCTTTGCAGGCTGGAAAAACGGCAATGAGTTCTTCTGGATAATCACCAACGAACGCGACCCGCGCTTTTTTGACCTGTATGAATACAGCGCCGCCGATTACTCCCGCAAAATGGTGTTCCAGAATGACGAAGGCTATCAGCCGGGCGCTGTCTCACCCGACGGCAACTACATCGCCCTGGAAAAACCACGCACCAGTGCAGACTCCAATATTTACCTTGGCGATCTCAGCACAGGTGAAGTAACACTGATCACCCCGCACGAAGGCAATATCGCCTACGGCGTATTCGGTTTTACCCCCAACGGCAACAAGCTGGTGTACTCCACCGACGAATTCGGTGAATTCACCCAGGCCTGGACGTACGACATCGCCAGCGGTGCCAAAACCGAAACCCTGGTTGCAGACTGGGATGTGCAGTATCTGATTTTCTCCCGCTCCGGCCGTTATAGCGTCTGGGGCATCAATGCGGATGGCCGCACAAAAGTCAGCATTTATGACAGCACCACGGGTAAAACCTTTACCCCGGATATCCCGGCAGGCTCCATCGGCAACGTGCGCTTCAACAGCGACGAAACCAAAATCGTCCTTATGCTCAGCCGCGACACCTCACCGAATAACCTCTGGGTAGTGGATGTATCCAGTGGTGAAGGCAAACAACTGACCAATGCCTTAAACCCGGCGATCAAAGAAGAACACCTGGTCGACGCCGAGATCGTGCGTTATCCCAGCTTCGACGGGCTGGAAATACCCAGCATTCTCTACAAGCCGAAACTCGCCAGCGCAGCAACACCGGCTCCCGCCCTGGTGTTTGTACACGGCGGCCCCGGCGGACAGAGCCGGGCAGGGTACAGCGCCATGATCCAGCATCTGGTCAACCACGGTTACGTCGTACTCGCCGCCAACAACCGCGGCTCCTCCGGCTATGGTAAAACCTTCTACCACATGGACGACCGCAAACACGGCGACGTCGACCTGCAGGACATCGTCTACGCCGAAAAATGGCTCGCCGCCCAGCCCTGGGTCGATGTCGATAAAATCGGCATCGTCGGTGGCTCCTACGGCGGCTTTATGGTCGGTGCCGCACTCGCGTTTGAACCGGATGTGTTCAAGGTCGGCATCGATATCTTCGGTGTTATGAACTGGGTACGCACACTCGAGAGCATCCCGCCGTGGTGGGAAGCCTTCCGCGAAGCCCTGTATGACGAAATGGGCGACCCCGCCACCGACGGCGAACGTCACCGCGCGATTTCTCCCCTGTTCCACGCAGAGAACATCAAAGTACCGCTGATGGTGATACAGGGCGCCAATGACCCGCGTGTGTTAAAGGTAGAGAGCGACGAGATAGTGGCTGCGGTTGAATCCAACGGCGTGCCTGTGACCTATGTCGTGTTTGATGATGAAGGGCATGGGTTTACCAAGAAGGAAAACCGGATCGAGGCTTCGGATGCGTATTTGGAGTTTTTGGATATTTATCTGAAGCAGATGCCGAAAGTCGAACCCATTATGGTGAATTAATTTTAATGGCCAGATCAGATGGATATTGATCAATACATATTTGTGCAGTCAGTTGCCAAGAGTGTTCATGCAAAATTGGTAAAACTGATTGGTCCAGGTTCAACTGAGGCATCCATCGTAGAGAATGCAGTGCAGTTGCTCTATGAAGCTGGAATTACAGAAACCTGGTATCACAATGTTCCAGCTTTTATTTTGCTGGGGAGCAGAAGTTGTTTGTCTATTTCTGGTCGTGATTATCAGCCATCCGAAGAGAAAGTCGGCAAGAAAAACCTGGTTACTGTTGATCTTAGCCCTTCATTGAAGGGGGTATGGGGAGACTGTGCCCGTTCGTATTTTGTTGAAGATGGCGTCTGTCGTGCTCAACCTTCCGGGGCCGATTTTATTCAGGGCTTAAGAACCGAATTACAGCTGCATGAAGAAATGATGGCGTATGTTAAACCGGAAACCAGGTTCTGTGATTTATTCGCTTTTGGTAATCAGAAGATTAAAGACTGCGGATTTGAGAATCTGGATTTTCTGGGTAATCTCGGGCATAGCATTGAGAACGACCCTTCTCGCAGACGGTATATAGATCAGGACTGCAAAGAAAAGTTGGGAGATGTATCTATGTTTACCTTTGAACCTCACATCAGAAAGAAGGGTTTTGACTGGGGCTACAAACATGAAAATATTTATTACTTCCAGAATGGATTTCTGAAAGAACTGTGAGGTTGGGGCCGTATAAGTAATAGATGTTTTTTGGTTGTTGAGCCCACGTACAGCACTCACTACAATAGCGCCCATATCAGATAACCGGGCCAGAAACATGACCGACAGCAGACCAGAACTTCCAGACCACCTCTCCGGCAACCCACGCAGCCCACACTTCAACAAAGAGTGTTTTGAGCACGACATCGGCATCCGCCTGAACGGCAAGGAGCGTAATGACGTTGAGGAGTACTGCATCAGCGAAGGCTGGGTGAAGATTCCGTCGCCGAAGGCGAAAGACCGTTTTGGCAATGCCATGCTAATCAAGCTGAAGGGTGAGGTTGAGGCTTTCTATAAGTAAGTTCATCTCCCCCCTCATAAGAAGCCGCCCAATAGGGCGTTTTTTTTGTTTTTACCAGCGGTTAGGACCGTAGCCTAGTGCCTGGTAAGTTATGGATCCTGTGGTCAAGCCACAGGATGACGGTGAGTGTCTCAATGACGGAGGTGGATTCCAGAGGGTGCCGTTGGGTTATGCGCTTTGCGCTAACAGCAACCTACGGGATTACACGAATTCTCTGCCATAAAAAACGCCAGGCCTTTGCGGACTCTGGCGTTTCTTATTTCGAGAAAGCTAAAGCGTTGGAGGTCAGTCTTTCAACATCAGACCCTCGACGTCCAGCTCCTCACCTTACAGCGCCTTGATCTTCTCGATCTGCTCTTTGAGTTTGACGACGTCACGCTCAAAGCCTGCGGCTTTTTCTTTCTCTTTCTCGATGACAGCTTCCGGTGCTTTATCAACGAAACCTGGGTTGCCGAGTTTGTTCTGTACACGCTCCAGATCTTTCTCCAGCTTTTCAATCGATTTGGTCAGGCGCTCAACTTCGGCGTCTTTATCGATAAAGCCGGCCATGGGGATGAGTACTTCCATATCGCCGACCAGCTGGGTGACGGACATAGGTTCTTCGTCTCCGTCGTTCAGCCAGGTGAGTTTTTCGAGCTTGGCGAGTTTCATCAGGAAGGCCTGATTCTCTTCGGCGCGGCGGAAGTCATCGTCGCCACCGTTTTTGAACATGAGTTCCAGCTCTTTGGCGGGGCCGATGTTCTTTTCTGCGCGGATGTTACGCACGGCGGTGATGACGTTCTGCAGCCATTCGATGTCGGCTTCAGCGCCTTCGTCGATAAAGGCTTCCTGCGGTTCCGGGTAGCGGGCGAGCATGATGGTTTCGCCGTCTTTACCGGCCAGTTCTTTCACCTGCTGCCAGATGGATTCGGTGATGAACGGGATAATCGGGTGCGCCAGTCGCAGGGTAGCTTCGAGCACGCGCACAAGGGTGCCACGGGTGCCGCGTTTTTCGGCTTCGCTGGCGTTTTCGTCCCACAGTACCGGCTTGGACAGCTCCAGATACCAGTCGCAGTATTCGTTCCAGATAAACTCGTACAGGGCCTGTGCGGCCATGTCGAAGCGGTACTGGTCCATGTGGCGGCGGACTTCGCTTTCGGCTTTCTGCAGGCGCGAGATGATCCAGCGGTCAGCGAGTGACAGCGCGGCTTCTTCTCCGTTTGCTCCACAGGCGGCCAGCATCTCTGGGGTGATGGCGATGTTGCCACCGTCGGCGGCGGCTTCGACCGCTTCTTCACCGGCGATGGAGAGCATGACGTAGCGGGAGGCATTCCACAGCTTGTTGCAGAAGTTGCGGTAGCCTTCGAGGCGCTTCATGTCCCAGTTGATGTCACGGCCGGTGGAGGCCATGGCAGCGAGGGTGAAGCGCAGGGCGTCGGTGCCGTGCGGGGCGATGCCTTCCGGGAATTCTTTTTTCGTGCGCTTGCCGATTTTCTCAGCCAGCTGCGGCTGCATCATGTTGCCGGTGCGCTTTTCCAGCAGGGCGTCCAGCGAGATGCCGTCGATCATGTCCAGCGGGTCGAGGACGTTGCCTTTCGACTTGGACATTTTCTGGCCGACTTCATCGCGGATCAGGCCGGTAACGTAGACGGTTTTGAACGGTACCTGCGGCTTACCATCGTCGTCTTTGATGAAGTGCATGGTCATCATGATCATGCGCGCCACCCAGAAGAAGATGATGTCGAAGCCGGTGACCAGAACGTCAGTCGGGTGGAAGTCCATCATGCGGCGGGCGACTTCCGGGTCGTCCATGTTCGGCCAGCCGAGCGTCCCGAAGGTCCACAGGGCGGAAGAGAACCAGGTGTCGAGGACGTCGTCGTCCTGACGCAGTCTGGCATCCGCCGGGATGTTGTTGGCGGCGCGTACTTCGGCTTCGTCGTGGCCGACGTAGACCTTACCGGACTCGTCGTACCAGGCCGGGATGCGGTGACCCCACCACAGCTGACGCGAGATACACCAGTCCTGAATGTCGCGCATCCAGCTGAAGTACATGTTCTCGTAGTTTTTCGGTACGAACTGGATGTCGCCGTTTTCAACGGCCTCAATCGCTGGTTTGGCCAGAGTCTTGGCATCGACGTACCACTGGTCTGTCAGCATCGGCTCGATCACCACGCCGCCACGGTCGCCGTACGGCACGGTGAGTTCGTGGTCTTTGATCTGGTCGAGCAGGCCGGCGGCTTCGAAGTCGGCAACGATGGCTTTACGCGCGGCGAAGCGCTCCATGCCACGGTATTTCTCCGGGATTTCGGCTTTAACGTCGTTGTTGAGGCTGCCGTCGGTGTTGAACACTTCAGGTACATCGCGGATGTCGGCATTGAAGGTGAGGATGTTGATCATCGGCAGGCCGCAGCGCTTGCCCACTTCGTAGTCGTTGAAGTCGTGCGCCGGGGTGATTTTCACGCAGCCGGTGCCTTTCTCCATGTCGGCGTGTTCGTCACCGACAATCGGGATGCGACGGCCAACCAGCGGCAGCACGATCTCTTTGCCGATCAGGTCTTTGTAGCGCGGGTCTTCCGGGTTAACGGCCACACCGGTATCACCGAGCATGGTTTCCGGACGGGTGGTCGCGACAACGATGTAATCTTTCACGTTACCTTCGTTGTCGGTGTAGGTCAGGCCATCCGCCAGCGGGTAGCGCAGGTGCCACATAAAGCCTTTTGATTCTTTGTTCTCGACTTCGAGGTCAGAGATGGCGGTGTGCAGTTTCGGGTCCCAGTTTACGAGACGCTTGCCACGGTAGATCAGGCCGTCGTTGTACAGACGGATAAAGACTTCCTGAACCGCTTTGTAGAAGCCGTCGTCCATGGTGAAGCGCTCGGTATCCCAGTCGACCGAGTTGCCCAGACGGCGCATCTGACCGGTGATGGTGCCACCGGAGTGTTCTTTCCATTCCCAGACTTTTTCGAGGAATTTCTCGCGGCCCAGTTCGTGACGGTCTGGCTGGCCTTCGGCTGCCAGTTTGCGCTCGACGACCATCTGGGTGGCGATACCGGCGTGGTCGGTACCGACCTGCCACAGGGCTTTTTTACCCTGCATACGCTGGTAGCGGGTAAGGGCATCCTGAATGGTGTGCTGGAAGGCATGACCCATGTGCAGCGAGCCGGTGACGTTCGGCGGCGGGATCATGATGGAGTAACCTTCGCCGGTCAGGCCATCCTGATAGGGGCTGAACCAGCCATTGTCTTCCCACTTTTTGTACCAGTTCTGCTCGATGGCGCTGGGCTTGTACGTCTTGTCCATTACTCTGGGCTACCGTCTGAAACGTCTGAAAAAATGACCGGCGATTATATAGGAATTTGAGGCGGGATGCAGGCGTGGGGCGGCGGTCGTGAGTGATTTTGCTGGTGTTTGTGGATCCTCCGGTCTTCGCTGCGCTCGCCGCAGGATGACGGTGGTGTTTTCAGAGGGGGCTATGGTGCACGGTGTGCACCCTACGGGATGTGGCGATGGAGGACGGTTTTCAATTCATGCGTCATCCCGTGGCCTGAGAATTCAGCAGGGTAGGTTGGGTTAGCAGCGCGTAACCCAACGAAGTTGTCGCAATGACGGTCAGTGAGAAAGTGGCTTTCAATTTTTACGTCATCCCGTGGCCTGACGCAGTCAGATGAACCACGGGATCCAGTGCGGTGGTGTTTTCAGAGGGGTTTATGGTGCACGGTGCGCACCCTACGGGTGTGGCGACGGCGGGGGAGACCGTGGTTTTCAATTTATACGTCATCCCGTGGACTGACGAAGTCAGATGGACCACGGGATCCAGTGCGGTGGTGTTTTCAGAGGAGTTTATGGCGCATGGTGTGCACCCTACGGGGTGTTGCAGTGTTTGATGTCGTAGGGTGCGCATTGCGCACCACCCCAAAATACCCAAGTACTGCGATGCATGACGCGTAAGGTGCGCTTTGCGCACCACAACCAGAACCCGGCGTTCAGCCGCCGCTTTCTTCTTTGATCATCTCGCGGATGCGCAGACGCAGGCGCTGTTTGATGATGGGCATGATGTCTTCCACCAGTTCATCAACCAGGCGCTCACGGCGGATGAGGTCGAGCAGGGGGTTGGATTCGGTGTCTTCGTCTTTCACTGCAGGGGCCGGGATTGCGGCAGCCTTGGTAACGGCATCCACGGTTTTCTGGCTGGCGGCTTTGACGGTGCCGGATTCAAACAGGTCGTTGAGTACCGGGATGTCGGCAAAGTCATTGTCGGCCGGGCCTCCCGAGCCGAGCACTTTCTGCAGCATCTGTAATTCGTTGAGCAGGTCTTTTGATTCTTTTTGCTGAGCCATCAGCCCATTCTCCTGTCGTGATACTTCAACGGATAGCCTCTGTCCTTAAGGAAACGGTAGTGCAGGCGGGTGTATTCCAGTACGGCATCTTCCTGAACGATAACTTCGGCAAGACGCTGAAAACGACTGAAAAAAACCGGCAACTCAGGACAAAGGTTGATCATAACATCATGGTGATCACCCGGATCATTTTGCCAGCCGATACTGACAGGACAGTCAGAAGGGGCATCTTCCGCGTTGAGCAGGGCATGTGGCACAAAGGCATCCGGGCGGAATTCCCAGAGCATACGGTCGAGTTCTTCGGCGTCTTCTTTACTGCCGACCTGAATCAGGACGCGGCGTTTCTTCTGCTGCAGCTGTTCCGCCAGACGGCAGGTGAAAAACCACTGGTCGTGACGGGTCTGCCCGGCAAGATTGTAGAAGTCAGCTTTGGTCATTGCGGCGTTATCCGTGTCCTTCGCTACGGCGGAAGCAGTGCAGGGTGACATCGGCTTCCATGTCAAACGTGTCCTGGGCTCTCAGTGCGGCGACGGTCTGCGGTGCGACTTTCCAGCGGTGCGGTGTCATGTTCAGCAGATCAATCAGGGTGTCACTGTCGGCCGGGCGGAAGCGGAAGTTAACCGTCTGCTCGGCGACACACACGAATCCGGCTTCCTGCATCTGTGACACAGGCGACCAGAATTCTTCGCGGACATCAGTGTAAATGCGTTCGCGCAACTCGGAAAGATGGCTTAAGCCGGTTGACGCAGTGATGATAAACCCGTCCGCTGCGAGCGCATGCTCCAGACCCTGCGGCATCAGCGGGGTGAAGAGGGTGATGATGGCATTCTGACTGTGTGGCAAAAGCGGAGGCCGTGCGCCACTGGCGACAATCCAGCGGATGTTTTTGCTCCGGCGCGTTGCGTAACGTACGGCATCGCGGGAGATATCCAGCCCGGTGATCTGCCCCAGCGCCGGAATCTGCTCTGCCATGCGGGCGGTGTACCAGCCGTCTCCGCAGCCGATATCCAGCAGGGTCTGGTCACTGGCATCGCCCAGTTGACCGGCAATCATGGCGTTCAGAGCGTCGGCGATGGGCTGGTAGTAACCGTCATCGAGAAAGTCGGCGCGGGCGCGGACCATGTCCATGTCGTCGCCGGGTTGCTTCGATTTCTTCTGATCGACTAACAGCAGGTTTACATAGCCCTGTTTGGCGGTGTCGTAGCTGTGGCCGTCAGCGCAGCGCCAGTTGCGCCCTGCAGCTTCAAGTGGCTGATGGCATTTCGGGCAGGTAAGCGGGTTGAGCTGATCACTGATCGGTAACGATCGGGATGGCGCTGGCTGTTTTGGGCGCGGTTTGTCAGTTCCGGCTTGTCGGGGCCTGGATTGCTTGGCCTGGGATTGCTTTGTCTGGGATTGCTTTGTCTGGGATTGTTTGTCTTTGCCTTGCCAAAGCCCGGAAGGCTTAGTGCGGACCTGCCCGGAGACAGACAGCGTCGCCCGGGGCTGTTCCGGATCTGCAGCGTGCGGCGCAGAGGTTTCTTCCGCAGCCGGATCTTGTGTGGCTCTTTCAGGCTGAGCACTTTCAGGCCGAGCACTTTCAGGCCGAGCACTTTCAGAAACCGCTGTCTCAGACACAGTTGCTTCTGTTGCCGGCGTTTCTGCTGCTGACGGGGCAGCGGCCTGAGCAGTTTTTGCAGGCGCGGATTCTGCCTCGCGGGCTTTGTGCTTTGCCCAGGGGTCGTTGCTGCTCATCAGGCCAGCAGGCGCTCAAGAATGCGTTCGTAGATGTCGGTCAGCACATCCAGATCATGGGCATTCACATGCTCGTTGACCTTATGGATGGTGGCGTTGACCGGACCCAGCTCGACCACCTGAGAGCCGGTCGGGGCGATAAAGCGGCCGTCAGAGGTACCACCGGCGGTGGACAGCTCGGTCTCACGTGCGGTGACATCGCGGATGGCGTTAACGGTGGCATCAACCAGCGCGCCTTTGTCGGTCAGGAAGGGCTGGCCGCTGAGCTGCCAGTCGATGTCGTAACGTACACCGTGGCGGTTGAGGATCTCTTCGGTGCGGGCCTGCAGGATTTCAGCGGTCACTTCGGTAGAGAAGCGGAAGTTGAAGACAATCTCGCACTCGCCGGGAATCACGTTGGTGGCGCCGGTGCCGGAGTGGATGTTGGAGATCTGGAAGCTGGTGGCCGGGAAGAATTCATTGCCCTGATCCCACTCAGTGGCGGCGAGTTCTGCCAGTGCCGGAGCCACCATGTGCACCGGGTTCTCGGCCAGATGCGGATAGGCGACGTGTCCCTGTACACCGTGCACATGCAGCACGGCCCCCAGTGATCCGCGACGGCCGTTCTTGATGACGTCGCCGACGCTGTGGGTGGACGAGGGTTCGCCGACGATGCACATATCGATCTTTTCGTTACGGGCTTCCAGCGTTTCAACCACCTTGATGGTGCCGTTGTGGGCCGGACCTTCTTCGTCGGAGGTGATCAGGAAGGCGATGGAGCCTTTGTGGTCCGGGTGCTTCTCAACAAAACGCTCAACCGCAACCACCATGGCGGCCAGCGAGCCTTTCATGTCGGCGGCACCGCGGCCATGCAGCATGCCGTCGATGATTTTCGGCTCAAACGGCGGGTTATCCCAGCGTGCGGTCGGGCCAGTGGGCACCACATCGGTATGACCGGCAAAGCAGACCAGTGGCTTGCTGTTGCCTTTGCGTGACCAGAAGTTGTCGGTGTCGTCGAAGCGCAGGGATTCATTACAGAAGCCCACTGCAGCCAGCCTTTCCATCATCAGGGCCTGACAGCCCTCATCCTGAGGGGTAACGGAATGGCGGGAAATCAGATCACAGGCGAGATCCAGAGTCGGGGTCATGAGTGTGGTATCCGGGAGTTAAAAATCGCCGCGATGATATCACAGAAGGGCGGCACTGACCCGGTGAGCCTGAGGCTCAGGGGATCAGGCCTGTGGTCTCAGAGCAGACTCAGTTTTTGCTGCTTTTTTCAGCAGGGGCTGACTGGCTGCTGCTGGTGGCGTGCGGGTAGGTACGGCTCGGGTAATAGCGGTACGGATACGAGTAGGCCGGACGGTAAAAGGGGTAGTAATCCATGCCGATCACGTAATGCACGTCAGGTTTTTTCTTCTCCGGCCACAGATACAGGCCCGTGCCTTCAAGGATCAGGTAGGTGTAAGGCGCCTCGCCGATTTTACCGGGCTGCTCACCACGGATGACACCGCGCACACTGATGCTCTCGCCCTGAGCGTAGATCTCCGGGTCCAGCAGTTCATCTTTGAAGTCGACCAGAAAGCGGCCCTGGGATGCCTTTTTTACGCCTTTCGGGCGACCACTGTCGAACAGCGGCATCTGCAATACTTCGATGGTGGAGCCCTGCTCGGTATTGCGGACGGCAACGATATGACCACCGAAGACGACGGTCTGCCCGTCAAAGGCGGCAGGGTCTTTTTTTACCTCTGCGAAACCGGGTTGAGCTTCCGGGTTTTCAAGCTGGATGGCTTTGGGATAAGTGGCACAGCCGGTCAGCAACAGCGCTGACAGCAGCAGGGATGACAATGAACGCAGCATGGGGGACTCCTTGACCAGAATGCCGGGCAGGCAGGGACATACTATGCCTATGGCCCGTCCTGCGACAGACCTCAGACACCTGTACAGGCTTTGCGTTGCCAATTTTTTACATAATGCCTACCATTACCGCCCCTGAGGCTGCCCGGCAGCCCTGAAATACCGATATCAGACAGGAAAACCGATGACACAGCCCCCGACACGTCAGGAACTTGAACAGGTGATGCGCGAAGCCGATCAGCTGAAAAGTAAAGCCGATGTGGAAGCCGCACTGGACCGTATGGCCACAGAAATTACTGCAGCAATGAGTGACCAGCTGCCGGTTGTGTACGCCATCATGAACGGTGGTCTGGCGATTGCCGGGCAGATGATGACGCGTCTGAATTTTCCTCTGGAAATGGGTTATATGCACGCCACCCGCTACCGTGGTGAGACCAAAGGTCAGGCCGATCTGCAATGGCAGGCCATGCCGTCAGTGCCTATGCAGGGGCGTCATGTACTGATTCTGGACGACATCTTTGATGAAGGTCATACCCTGGCCGAGGTGATCAGCGCCTGCGAAGCGCAGGGTGCTTTATCTGTGAAAACGGCCGTACTGGTGAACAAGATTCACGACCGTAAGCATCCGGGTATGAAGGTGGACTTCTGCGGTATGGATATCGAAGACCGTTATGTGTTCGGCTACGGTATGGATTACCGGGGGTTCTGGAGAAATGCACCAGGGATCTATGCCGTCAAAGGCCTTTGACCGTTTCAACCTGCTGCGCTTGGCCGGGCGGTGTTAAACGCTCGCTCACCATGCTCATTTACCCCTCGTAAACTCCGCTGTCTCGCTCGTGTTTGCCTTGCCCGGCCGTCGCTCGCGACGGTTGAAAGGGTATGAGTACGCTCGAAACTACTGTGTTGAAGGTGCTCCGTCAGATGCTCATGTACTGAAAGTACACTCCGCTCTGCCGTCACACCTTCGCCTTGTATTTTCATCGCTCGCGACGGTTGAAGGTGTAATTCAGTCATAGCGGGAAGTGTTAAACACTCGCTCACCATGCTCATTTACCCCTCGTAAACTCCGCTGTCTCGCTCGTGTTTGCCTTGCCCGGCCGTCGCTCGCGACGGTTGCGCTGAGACTGTAACTCGCGACGGTTGAACTCAGTCGGCTGTGCGATGTGGAATCAAGGTAAAAGGTAGGTTAGCGCAGCGTAACCCAACTTTTGACTCGGTATGCGTCTAAGGATCCTGTTGGGTTACGCTGCGCTAACCCAACCTACGTTCTGTATCTCTTTCTAACGTCATCCCGTGGCCTGACGCAGTCAGATGGACCACGGGATCCAGCCAGGGTGATGACCACCTACCGGTTTTAGCTGCCTGCGCCACGTGGGAGCAAAGAGAGGACAGCCTGCTTCTGGATCCTCCGGTCTTCGCTGCGCTTGCCGCAGGATGACGATATTTAATGACCTCCGACCTTGTCTGTTTACAAAATGACCCTTGCCTTCACCGGGATAATTCGTAATATGACGGATCGTCATATTTGACGGATCGTCATAATAAAGGTGGAGTTATTATGTGGATGCCTGTTTTCCGGGCCTTACTGGAGCCCGCAATGAATGCTGTTGAACGCTGGTGTAACAGCCAGGCCGACGATGCGCTGGCGCTCGAAGGTGCCGGTGTACGTTGTCCTCTGAAGCAGAAGACGCTGATGTTTTCGGTGGCGGGCCGGACGGCTCGTCAGCAGGAGAAGTGGGAGAAGCGCGAGCAGTTTCTGCTGGATACCGCACAGCAGCTGATCGAGATTGAAGGTCTGGTGAACTTCAATATGGATCGTCTGGTGAAAGTCAGCGGTGTGTCTAAGGGCACCGTGTATAACCACTTTTCCGGCAAGGAAGACTGCCAGGCGGCACTCTGCATCCGCGGCTGGGAGGCGGTTAAATCCCTGTTTGAACAGGCTCTGAGTTTTGAAGGCCATCCGCGTGAAGTGGTGGTGGCTGCGCACTTTGCGTATCGCTTGCACCTGCAACGCTTTCCGGTGTTTTCCGCGACCTTGATGACGGCTCGTACCCCGGCATTTGCCGAAAAGGTAACGGCCGAGCGTGCCCAGCAGATGAAAGAACTCGACGACGAAATCTTTGAAATGCTCTACCGCGTGGTGGCCCGCGCCAAGGTAGAGGGTGCTTTGCCGAATGAAACTCAGGAAAGCATTGTCACCTTCCTGAACTGGTCCATGTCTTACGGTGTGAACATGCTGGCCCGTACCGGCTTTGACGGCCAGACCCGGGCACAGTTTGATTCGGTGAATATTGCTCTGCTGGGGGTGAATACGGTGCTGGATGGCATCGGCATGACGCCTCTGTCCCGGGACTGGGATTACGAAAAGACCTGGCAGCGCGTCGCGGATGAAGTGTTTGCCGAACAGCTCGAAACCACTCCCCCAAAATAACGATAACCCTCTGTGGAGGACAGATCATGCGACACATGATGGAACGCTGGACGTCAGGGCATCCCTGGCTGGTGATTTTCCTGCTGACGGCGATGGTAGCAGCGGCCGCTTCCGGTGCCGGTAAGCTGTACTTCCGTGGTGATTACAAGATCTTCTTTGAAGACGGTTACGGCCCCCTGAACGACTTTCAGGAGATGCAGCACGTCTTCAACAAGCGAGACAACATTGCAGTGCTGATCGTGCCTGAATCCGGCGATGTCATGACCGCAGACATGCTGGAGCTGGTGAAGGAATACACAGAGGCGGCCTGGCAGACCCCGTTCTCCAGCCGTGTGGATTCCATCTCGAATTTCCAGCACACCTGGTCAGAAGAAGACGACATGATGGTCGACAACCTGGTGCCGGACGGTGTTGAGCTGACGCCGGAAGTGCGCGAACGCATCCGCGGCCTGGCGGTGAATGAACCGGCATTGCGTAACAGCCTGATTTCGCCGGACAGCCGGGTCACTATGATCAACATCAATACCCAGATGCCCGACAACCACGACAACACCGCCAATGTGATTGAGGTGTCAGAGTTTGTGCATGGCCTCAGCGACCAGTTTGCTGAGAAGTACCCGGGCGTGAAGTTTTATCACACGGGCGTGATTCCGATTAATTACAGCTTTGCTACTGAGGGTCAGAAGGACATGACCACGCTGATTCCGGCCATGCTGCTGCTGATTGTGGTGCTGCTGGCACTGATGCTGCGCAGCCCTCTGGCGATGCTGGCCACAGTGACCATTCTGGTGATGACCATTATGGCGACCATGGGGCTGGGCGGCTGGCTGGGCTTCTTCCTGTCTACCGGTACCATTAATGTGCCGATTGTGGTGCTGACCATCGCCGTGGCTGACTGCGTGCATATCGTGGCCAGCATGCAGTACGCCCAGCGTCAGGGGCAAACCCGGCGCGAGGCGGTGGCCTACAGCCTGCGTCTGAACTGGATGCCTATTTTCATTACCAGTGCGACCACAGCGGTGGGTTTCCTGACGCTGATGATGTCGGAATCCCCGGTGTTTGTGGACTTCGGTGTCCTCAGTGCCATCGGTGTGATGCTGGCCTACCTGCTGTCGGTGACCCTGTTCCCGGCTCTGCTGGTGGTTCTTCCCATAGGGCAGGGCAAAGCGGGGCGGCAGCAGTCGGCGCTGATGGATGGTCTGGCCAATTTTGTCATCCGCCGGCAGAAACCTCTGCTGATTTTCGGCTCAGTGCTGGCGGTCGGGATTGGCGCTCTGTCACTGAATAACGATATCAATGACGTGTCGACCGAGTACTTTGCCAAGTCGACGGAGTTCCGCCAGTCGGTGGATAAGCGGGCGGAAACCTTATCCGGCACCCAGAGTATCGACTTTGCGCTCTATACCGGCGAAGAGGGTGGCGCCAACGACCCGCAGTTTATCCGCATCATGCGTGACTTTTCTGCATGGCTGCTGCAACAGCCGGAGGTGGATCACGTCGCGACCCTGTCCGATACCTTCAAGCGTCTGAATATGAACATGCACGGTGATGACCGCAGCTGGTATGAGATTCCGGATGATCGTGAACTGGCCGCTCAATACCTGCTGCTGTACGAGATGTCATTGCCTTACGGGCTGGATCTGAACAATCAGCTCAACATCGATAAGTCGGCGGTGCGCCTGACGGTGACGGTTAAGAACTTCGGCAGCCGCGAAATGGTTGACCTGGAAGAGCGTGCACGGGAGTGGATGACCAGTAACGGACCGGATGTGCGCCTCACAGCCGCCAGCCCGGGCCTGATGTTCGCTCATATTGGTGAGACCAATATGAAGAGCATGATCAAAAGCATCTTCCTCGCCTTTGTGATCATCTCCGGCATTCTGGTGGTGGCGCTCAAGTCCGTCCGTCTTGGCCTGATTAGCCTGCTGCCGAACATCCTGCCGGCGCTGGTGGGTTTTGGCTTCTGGAGTCTGATCTCGGGCGAGATCAACCTGGCGTTATCGATCGTCAGCTCTATGACGCTGGGTATTATCGTCGATGATACCGTGCATTTCCTCAGCAAGTATCAGTACGCCCGTAAGGATGGCATGGACGCTGAGGCAGCGGTGCGCTATGCCTTTGCCTCCGTTGGCCGCGCTCTGTTGATTACCACCATCGTACTGGCATTGGGCTTCTCTATGCTGATGTTCTCGGCGTTCCGTCTGAACTCGGATATGGGCATGGCCACCTCTCTGGTCATCGTGATTGCGCTGATCATCGATTTTCTTCTTCTGCCTCCGATGCTGCTCTGGCTGGATGGCCGGCAGAAGGACGAAAACACGCGGTCACCGCATGCGTCAACCCACTGAATTCAAGGGCTGCGTCCGTTTATGACGGGCGCAGAACGCCAGTTTTTATAACGCGTTTGGCGTGGTTCCACCTTTTTGGCGCGCCCGGACCTATGAGACTGCCCAATGACGACAATACAGCAGAATATTGCTTTTACTGCTGTCTCTCTTCTCATACCATCAGCGGGCGCAGTTGGCATAAAATGCTGCGCTGGTGTTGCCTGTGATGCTTCCGTCCAAGGCGTTGTTCTGGTGTGACATCCTGTTCTGTACAGTATGTGAGCGTCCTGCCAAAGACAGACCCGGAGTATTTTTTCAGACAGTTTAGTATTTCTGCATATTCAGTTGCCGGGCTGGGCACAACATGGAGCTGGCGCCGCAGGCGTTCTTCTTCAACGGCTTCTCCTTATTCCCCACTGAAACATGACAGAGTCTCACCGGCCTGCCGAACGGCCATTTGCGTAACGATGAATCCCGGACAGCAACGCGTGTCCTCACCGCCTGTTTTATAACCGGGAAAAGAGATTTTAATTTTTCAGGATTACATTCATGAAAATGGTACGACGGCCGGTTCAGACCTTCATTGAGTATCTGGTCACTGAGCGGACTTATACAGTTATTTTTCTTCTTATTCTGGCCACGGCCGCACTCGCAGTAGGCGGTAAAAATCTCTATTTCCGTGGTGATTACAAAGTCTTTTTTGAAGAAGGTTATGGCCCTCTGGAAGACTTCCGTGAAATGGAACGGGTCTTTATCAAAAACGATAACGTCGCCATTCTGCTGGTGCCATCTGAAGGCAATGTTCTGGATAAAGACATGCTCGAACTGGTGCATGCTTATACCGAAGAAGCCTGGAAAATTCCGTATTCAAGCCGTGTGGATTCACTGGTTAATTTCCAGAATACTTACTCCGAATACGATGACCTGGTGGTTGAAAACCTGGTCGATGATCCGGAAATGCTCGATGAAGAAACGCTGGCCCGCGTCCGTAAAACCGCTCTCAGCGAGCTGGCCCTGCACAACAGTATTCTGCCGGAAGATGCCAGCGTCACCCTGATTAACGTCACTCTGCAGTTTCCGGATGTGGAAGACATCACTGCCAGCGTAGTGGAAGTTCAGGAGTACGTGAATAACCTGACTGAGCAGTTCCGCGCACAGTACCCGGATGTACAGTTTTATCACACCGGTATTATTCCCCTGAATTACAGTTTTGCCCTGGAAGGTCAGCGTGATGTGATGACGCTGGTACCGGCCATGATTGTGCTGACTATTATTCTGCTGACGGTCATGCTGCGCAGTTTCTGGGCTATGGTGGCGACCATGGTGGTGCTGACGGTTTCTGTACTGGCGACCATGGGGCTGGGGGGCTGGCTTGGTTATTACCTGTCACCGGGAACCATTAACGTACCTATTGTGATTCTCAGTATTGGCGTAGCCGACTGCGTGCACATGGTGGCGAGTATGCAGTACGGGCAGAGCCGTTACGGCATGAAGCGTAAAGAAGCGATTAAATACGCGCTCGAACTCAACTGGATGCCGATTTTTATTACCAGTACGACGACCTCCATTGGTCTGTCGACTCTGGTTCTGTCTGAGTCGCCGGTGTTTGCCGACTTCGGTGTACTGGCAGCGGTGGGTGTGATGACTGCGTATCTGTTCTCGGTCACCCTGTTTCCGGCCATTCTCTGTCTGGTGCCGATCAAAGTCATCAATGCGGAAGAAGGTAAAAGTGTCTTCATGTCGCAGTTTGCCGAGTGGATTATTAAATATCAGAAGCCGCTCGTGTACATCGGTATTCCGGTGGTTCTGGGAATCAGCTACCTGGCCACACACAATGAAGTTAACGACGTGGCAACGGAATATTTCTCTGACACTACCGACTTCCGCAAGGCGGTGATGAAGCAGGAACAGGAAATGTCCGGCATGCAGTCGGTCGACTGGGCGTTGTACACCGATAAAGAAGGCGAAATTAACAGCCCTGAATTTATCAAACTGGTCAGTGATTTCTCTGACTGGCTGCGTGATCAGCCGGAAGTGGACAACGTGCGTACCATTTCCGATACCTATAAAAAGCTGAATATGAACATGCACGATGATGATCCTGAGTGGTACGCAATTCCCGAATCGCGGGAAATGGCTGCCCAGTATCTGCTGCTGTATGAAATGTCACTGCCTTATGGTCTGGATCTGAATAACCAGATTAACATTGATAAATCCGCGACCCGTATTGCCATTATTCTGGAAAACCTCGGCAGTGGCGAAATGGTGGATTTTGAAAACCGTGCACGTGCCTGGCTGACAGAACGCAATCAGGACATCCGTGTTTCGGCGGCCAGCCCTGGTCTGATGTTTGCGCATATCAGTGAAAAGAACATGAACAGCATGTTGCTCAGTGCCTTTATTGCGCTGATTCTGATTTCGTTGATTCTGGTTCTGGCACTCAAATCTGTGCGCCTGGGGGCCATCAGTCTGTTGCCTAACCTGGCACCGGCGGCGGTCGGTTTCGGTATCTGGAGTCTGATCTCCGGCGAGATCAACCTTGGCCTGTCAATTGTGACTTCACTGACACTCGGGATCATCGTTGACGATACTGTACACTTCCTGAGCAAATACAAACACGCCCGTGAAGAGGGTAATAATGCGGCTGATGCGATCCGTTATTCGTTTGTCAGTGTCGGCCGGGCCCTGATTATTACTACGGTCGTGCTGACTCTGGGCTTCAGTCTGTTTATTTTTTCATCGTTCCGTCTTAATTCCGACATGGGTTCAGCGACGGCTCTCATCTTTATAATGGCACTTATCATTGATTTCCTGATTCTTCCGGCCCTGTTATTATGGGTCGACCGCGACAAGCCAAACGTCGGGGATAACTCTGCGACACCGACATCCAAAGGAGAACACGCATGAGACTGATGACCGCTGTACTGACCTGTATGGCTATTATTGCACCACTGGCCCACGCTGATGACGGCGGTAAAGGCCTTGCTATCGCACAGGACCGTAAAGCCCGTGACGCTGGCTGGGGTGACTCACAGGCAGAAATGACCATGATTCTGAAAAACTCTCAGGGCGAGACGTCTGATCGTCAGATCCGTCTGAAAAGCCTGGAAGTACAGGATGATGGCGACAAAGGTCTGACCATTTTCGATGAGCCTAAAGACGTTGAGGGTACCGCCTTCCTGAACTTCTCTCACGTTGATAAGCCGGATGATCAGTGGCTGTATCTGCCAGCTCTGAAGCGTGTTAAGCGTATCTCTTCCAAAAACAAATCCGGCCCGTTCATGGGTTCTGAATTTGCGTACGAAGACATGAGTTCTTTCGAACCACAGAAGTATGACTTTAACTGGCTGCGTGATGAGCCATGTGGTGAAGGTGAAGAAACCACCGCTGGCAGCACCTGTCACGTTCTGGAAAGCTTCCCGAAAGACGAATACTCAGGTTATACCCGTCAGATCACCTGGCTGGATACCAAAGAACTGCGTCCTCTGAAAGTTGAATACTACGACCGTAAGAACAGCCTGCTGAAGACTCTGACTCAGTCTGGCTGGAAACTGTACGAAGACAAATACTGGCGTGCGGATGAAGCCTTTATGGAAAACCATCAGACTGGCAAGAGCACCACGCTGGTCACCAAGAGCCTGGATTTCAAAACCGGTCTGACCGATGGCGATTTCAATCAGGCGTCTCTCAGCCGCGTACGCTGATATGAACTAAGGCTTCCGGCTTCAACCGGGAGCCTTTTTTCTGAGTAGTAAGCCGGCAGCACCCATGAGGTGCTGCTTTTACAGGCTCTGTTGGTAGTACGGATCGAATGTAAACACGGACTTTTCAGGTTATCTGGTGTTCTGAACGGTTGTGATTTCTGCTCACGCTTTGTCAGGCCCTGACTCCTTTTCCCCGGATGGAACCCTCCCCGTTTAACAGATGTGACAATCAGACACAGATTCCACAGGAAAAAAACCGCACAAACCGGTATTTTCCCGCGGGTATTAGTGCGCGGACATCACGGTCTGCAGTTGTAACTTAATAGGAATACACATGAAAAAGTTGATCGAGTACTGGGCGACGGAAAGACCCTGGTTGGTCATTGCTCTGTTCGTAATTGCTTCTGTCACGGCAATTGCCGGTGCAAAAAACCTTTATTTCCGTGGTGATTACCAGGTTTTCTTTGAAGACGACTATGGTCCGCTCGCCGACTTTGAACATATGCAGAAGGTCTTCACCAAGACCGAGAATGTCGCCATTCTCATGATTCCGGAAAGTGGCGATGTGGTCACTACCGATATGCTGAATCTGGTGCGTGAATTCACGGATATGTCGTGGCAGACGCCGTATTCAAGCCGTGTCGATTCACTGACCAACTTCCAGTACACCTGGTCTGAATACGATGACATGATGGTCGACAATCTGGTGCCTGATCAGGATGAGTTCACCTCCGAAGAGCTGGAGCGTATCCGCTCTATTGCGTTGGATGAACCCTCGCTGCGCGGCAACCTGATCTCCCCGGACAGTAAGGCCACTATGATTAACATCATCCTGCAGCTGCCGGATGATCAGACCGATAAAACCGCCATCGTCAGCAAAGTGAAGCTGTACGTTGATGGCATGATTGAAAAGCTGAAGCAGGAGCACCCGGGTGTTTCCTTCTATCAGACGGGTGTGATCCCGATGAACTACGCCTTTGCGGCGGAAGCACGCAAAGACATGCAGACCCTCATCCCGATTATGCTGGTTGTGGTGGTGGGTATGATCGGTCTGATGATGCGTTCTGCACTGGCCACTGTTGCTGTGTCTGTGGTGCTGGTGCTGGCCATCGGTGCCACCATGGGGCTGGCGGGCTGGTGGAACTATTTCCTCAGTGTGGCCACCATTAACGTCCCCATTGTTGTGTTTATTATTGGTGTTGCTGACTGTGTGCACATTGCTGCGACCATGCAGTACGCTCAGAAACTGGGCAAAGGCCGCAAAGAGGCCGTGGTTTACAGTCTGGATCTGAACTGGGTCCCTATCTTTATCACCTCGGCCACCACGGCGGTGGGTTTCCTCACCCTGACCATGTCGGATTCACCGGTATTCGCTGACTTCGGTCTGCTGTGTGCTGTCGGTGTGACCATCTGTTATCTGATGTCGATTCTGTTCTTCCCGGCTCTGCTGACCGTGATGCCGATCAGGCTGGCGGATAAAACGGAAAAACCGTCTCCGGAAATGCACTGGCTTGCAGATAAGGTCATCAAGTACAAAACCCCTCTGCTGATTTTCCTGAGTATCGTCACTGTGCTGGTCGGGTCTCTGGCGTTCAAAAACGACCTTAACGATATGCCGATTGAATACTTTGCCGAGAGTACTGAGTTCCGTCAGGCGGCTCAGGCGCAGAATGACAATCTGTCTGGTGTGATGCGGGTCGATTTCGCGCTCTATTCGCACGAAGAGGGTGGTATCAGCGAACCTGAGTTTATCTATGCTCTTGAACAGTTCCAGCAATGGCTGAACGAGCAGCCGGAAGTGGAACACGCGAGTTCTCTGGCGGATATCTACAAGCGTCTGAACAAGAACATGCACGCCGATGATGAGAGCTGGTACAAAATTCCGGAAGACCGCGAACTGGCGGCTCAGTACCTGCTGCTGTATGAAATGTCACTGCCTTATGGTCTGGATCTGAATAACCAGATCAACATTGATAAATCCGCGGCGCGTGTGACGGCCATTATGGGTGATACCGGCACACAGGAAATTCTGGATTTTGAGATCAGCTCCAAAGCCTGGTTTGAAGAGAATTTCCCCGGAATTGAAATGAAGGTCGCCAGCCCCGCGATCATGTTCTCGCACATTGGTCTGACCAATATGCACAGCATGATCAAGAGTCTGTTCATCGCCATTCTGCTGATTTCCGGCATCATGATGTTTGCGCTCAAGTCGCTGCGTCTTGGCGCGATCAGTCTTATTCCGACACTCTCTCCGGCATTGGTCGGCTTTGGCATCTGGTTCCTGATTTCGGGTTATCTGAATCTGGGCTTATCCATTGTCGCCTCTATGACTTTAGGTATCATTGTCGACGACTGTGTGCACTTCCTGGCTAAGTACAAACGGGCCCGTGCTGACGGTATGTCCACCGAAGAAGCGGTCCGTTATGCGTTCGTCAACGTAGGTCGTGCGCTGGTCATCACGACGGTGGTTCTGTCAGTCGGCTTCTCCATCCTGCTGATGTCGGCCTTCCGTCTGAACTCAGATATGGGCCTGGCCACCACGATCGTACTGATCACTGCTCTGGTGATTGATTTCCTCTTCCTGCCACCTCTGCTGCTGGTACTGGATAAGGACAAAAAGCCAAAAGCGGCCGCTCAGTAACCTGTACCGGACAAGGTTGTGAGTGCTGGAAACGCCGGGACAGATACCGGCGTTTCAGATAAAGATGTTTATGCGGCCGCTGCCCGGCGTGTCCGCAATAGAGAGGTAATAATGCGACTGTTGACCGGCCTTCTGGCTATCGTTTCTCTGCCTGACATGGCCTTCGATTTTTCGGCCGAGTTTGGTGTAGAGGGACGGCGTTTTCTGGAAGAGGGCGCATACGATCATCAGGTGGATGATGAGTATGCGTTAAGCTGGAAACCGGAATTCGTCTGGGAAGGCGACAGCAGCGAATTTGTTTTCACACCGTATTTCCGTAAGGATTTCCAGGACCCTGACCGCTCGCACAGCGATGTGCGTGAGGCCATCTGGAAAACCTGGTCCGGCCCGCTGGAACTGCACGTCGGTGTCAGCAAGGTTTTCTGGGGGGTGACGGAGTCGATCAACCTGGCCGACGTTATCAACCAGACTGATCAGGTCGAATCTCCCGACGGTGATGAAAAACTGGGTCAGCCGATGATCCGGGGTATCTGGCTGTCGGAGTCCTGGGGGACTTTCGATGCCTTTATCCTGCCGGGCTTCCGCGAGCGTACATTCCCGGGTGAACCCGGCCGTTACCGTCTACCGGTGCCTTTCATCGACGCGCAATACCAGGCTTCGGAAGAGGACAAGCACGTGGATTACTCCATGCGCTGGTCCAATTATTACGAGCTGTTCGGCGCTCCGCTGGACATCTCCTTCTCACTGTTCCACGGGACCAGCCGCGATCCGATTTACATCGTGCAGGAAACCGAATTTTCGGAAGACCTGATCGTGCCGACGGGTATTATCCCGTACTACGCGCAGATGAATCAGGCAGCCATGACCCTGCAGTATTCGCTGGAAGGCTGGCTGCTGAAAGCCGAGATGCGTCACCGCGACATTCTCGATGATGAATTTGAAGACGAAGATGCAGACGCTGCAGTCACCGGCTTTGAATACACCATCGTCGGCCCTCTGGGTCTCGACTTTGACCTCGGCCTGCTTATGGAATATCAGTACGACAGCCGTGGTAAAGAGAGCCTGGCGCAGAGCCAGAATGATATGTTCTATGCCGCCCGTATCGCGTTCTACGATATGGACTCCAGTGAAATCCTGATGGGTATGACTCAGGATCTGGATTTTCCCGGCAGCCGCCTGTACTCCATTGAAGGTAATACCCGTCTGAATTCGTTCACCACCATTTCGGTGCGGGCACTGGTCTTTGTTGCCAACCCGGATGATGAGGTCATGGATTTCATCAAAAAAGACGACACCCTGCAGGCAGGGCTGACCTTCTACTTCTGATCTCCTGAAACCCGGCTTCTGCCGGGTTTTTTATTGCTGCGCTGCGGTTATTTTCCGTTCTGCATCGCTCTGAATTACAAGTGTTCTCTGTTGCAGTAAAGATGCGTAAAACCGGTTAGTCAGCCACCACAGTGCGGCTACTATGTTGTCATTCCCACTGACGAGGCCGGACGCTTGCTACCCCCGTTCATCCGACACAGATTCTCTGTACCGAGGGCGGCGTTGATTCTGGCAGCGACCGGTTTTATGACGGCCTGCACGGCGCTGGATACCCCAGAGCCTGACACCCCGGTTCTTCCTGACGTATTCTCCACGGACACAGAAACCCCTTTGCCACCGGTGAACTGGTGGCAGAGCTTTGATGATGCTGAGCTGGACCGACGGGTTGAGATCGCACTGGGCGGTAACTACAGCCTGCAGGCGGCCGCAGCCCGGGTGCGTCAGAGTCTGGCCCTGTTGGGCTCCGCCCGCAGTGACTATTACCCGACACTCGATGCCACTGTTGGCCGTGAGCGCAACTGGAATGGCGATGACAGCGTCGCCAACAGCTGGTCAGCAGGCCTGAGCACCCGCTATGAGCTGGACCTCTGGGGTAATATCCGCGCTGCCGCACAGCAATCTGAATTTACTCTGGCGGCGTCCGGTGCGGCTTACCGCGTGTTGGCCAACACCGTTGCCGGGCAGATCACCAGCTCCTGGCTCGGGCTGCGGCTTGAGAATGAAAACCTGCAGTTGCTGCAGCAACAGCAACAACGTCTTCAGACGGCACTGGCTGTTATTGAAGGCCGTCAGCGCCGCGGCCAGGCAGCACTCACCGATGTTCTGCAGCAACAACAGCTGCTGGAAACCAACCACATTGATCTGCTGGCTTCTCAGGCACGTCGCGATATTTACCGTCAGGAACTGGCACTGTGGAGTGGTGAAGGCGTGAGCTCGCTGGACGATGACAGCCTGAACGCACTGGCCCCTCTGCCTGAACTCGGCAGTACGGCTACTGCCGTGCCGTTACAGGCATTGCAGGCCCGCCCGGATGTACAGGAAGCCTTCTATCGTCTGCAGGCCGCCAGTGCCGGCGTCGCAGCGGCCGTCGCTAACCGCTATCCAAGACTGACACTGACCGCCTCCTATCAGGGTGAAGATCAGCAGCTCAGTAATGTGTTTGATAACTGGATGGCCAACCTTGCCGGTTCGCTGGTGTTACCACTGCTGGATGGCGGGCAGCGCCGCGCCGAAGTGCGGCGTCAGCGGGCATTGGAAGACGAAGCACTTGCAGATTACACCCAGACCCTGCTGGAAGCCGCACAGGAAGTTCAGGAGGCCCTGGTGCTGGAAGATCAGTACGCGCAGACCCTGCAGCGTCTTTCTGAGCAGCTGGATCTGGCGCGGCGGACCCTGACACTGGCGGAAAGCTATTACCGCCGCGGACAGTTCAGTTTTCTTGAACTGGTCAACGCCCAGCAGGAACTGCTGACGCTGGAGTCGCGGTATCTCGACATCCGCTGGAGCCGGGTACAGGCGCGCATCCAGCTCTATAAAGCCGTCAGCCACGGACAATTCGGAGAACAGAATTCATGAACCAGAGTGCCGGTAATGGCACCGCACCCATGTCTGAGAAGAAGACTTCATGGCGCATGATCGCGCTGACGGCGGTCATATTTATCGCAGCCTTCGTCGCCTGGAAACTGATCATCAGTTCTGCACCAGTACCCAAGCGTGGTGTTGCCAAAGACGTTACCCGTCTGGTGGACGCCACTCCACTGCAGCGTGCCAGTATACGCCCGGAGGTTCTGGCCGGTGGTACGGTGCTGGCCAGTGAGGCTCTGGAATTACAGGCCGAAGTCAGTGGCCGGATCGAGTGGTTATCTCCCGCGGCTGTGCCGGGCGCCTGGCTGAAACAGGGCGATCTGCTGGCCCGTATTGACGCCACTGACTATCAGGCAGCCGTCAGGCAGGCTGAAGCCGCTCTGGCACAGGCCCGGGCCGAGCTGGCCGTGGAGCAGGGGCAGATCACTCTGGCAGAGGAAGAATACGAACTGGCGGGTCTGACTCTGGGTGAAAGTGACCGGGCACTGGTGCTGCGTGAACCGCAGCGTCAGGTGGCAGAAGCGGCCGTAGCCACGGCCGAAGCGCAGCTGTTACTGGCGAAGACCAACCTGACACGTACTGAGATCCGCATGCCCTTTGATGGCCGTATTGTCGAGCGTTACATCAGCCCGGGCAGCCAGACCGGGAATGCCGGCAGCCTGTTCAGTCTGCTGGGCACGGCAACCTTTTATGTTGAAGTCAAAGTGCCACGGGGGTTTCTGCCATTTCTGGATTCCAGCCAGACCGCCGAAGTGGCACCGCGCAATGCCAGCGGTGATGGTCAGTACCGTATTGCCCGTGTCCTTAACGTGTTGCCTCAGGTCGACAGTGCCGATCGTCAGGTGCGTATCATGCTGGCGGCGGACGATCCCATGAATCCGCAGACCGGGCCGGTGGTGCTGGTGAACGATTACGTTCAGGTCAGACTTTACGGCCGGGAGATTCAGAATGCCTTTGTGGTGCCGCGGCGGCTGCTTACCACGGGCGGGGAGGTATGGGTCGTCAACGCCGGTAAGCTGGCGTTACGCCCGGTCGAAGTGATTTATGCCGGTCGTGAGGATGTCTGGATCAATACCGGCTTTGAAGAGGGTGACCAGTTGCTGCTCAGCCAGGTCGACAGTGCTGTACCGGGTATGGCCGTACGCGTCGCCGCCACCGGAAGTGGAGCATCGGCACCATGAGGCATCACAGCGGGCCCGTGGCCTGGATGGTGAACCACGGTGTGGCACCGAATCTGCTGATGGCGTTCCTGATCATCGGCGGCATCCTGATGTCATTGTCGATCCGTAAGGAGTTCATACCCAATACCCAGGTCGACATGGTGATTGTCGAGGTTGCCTATCCCGGTGCCACGCCGTCGGAGATGGAGCAGGGTGTGGTTCTGCCGGTTGAAAACGAACTGTCCGGTATGAGTGGTTTCTCTGAGATCAACTCTACTGCTGCCCAGGGCAGCGCGGTGGTGTACGTTGAACTGGATAACGACACTGACCGCCAGCAGGCCTATCAGGAGATTCAGCAGGCGGTGAATAACATCACCACCTTCCCCGATGGTATTGAGCGCCCGGTTGTCAGCATCGCCAGCCGCGATGTGGAAGTGATGGAACTGGCCATGTTCGGCCCTATGAGCCCGTTTGCCCTGAAACAACTGGCGGAGCACGTCAAAGACAGGCTGATGGAAGCCCCGGAAATCACCCGGGTGGAACTCAAGGGCACGCCGCCGGAAGAAATCCATATCGAGATACCGCAAACCGCGCTGGAGGCTTATGGCCTGTCGTTGCAGAGCGTGGCACAGACCGTAGGCAACAATGCGCTGGAGCTGTCTGCCGGACAGGTGCGCACCGACGGTGGGGATATTCTGGTCACGCTGGATAACCGCATGTACTGGGCGGGTGAGTTCCGCGATATCCCGCTGCTGGCGGATGACACCGGGGTCCAGCTGCGGCTGGGCGACATCGCCAGTGTGCGTGAAGGCTTCAGCGATAATAACCGCGAGATCACCTACAACGGCCAGACCTCTGTGGGTTTTGATATTTATCGTGCCCAGAGCCAGACGCCGATCACCGTCGCTGATGCCACGTACCGGCAGCTGGACGAAATCCTGCCCGAGCTGCCCCCGGGCGTGCAGATTATTGTGACCGACGATGACGGTGAAACCTACCGTCAGCGTCTGGGGCTGCTGCTGAAAAACGCCGGGCTGGGTCTGATTCTGGTGCTGGTGCTGCTCAGTCTGTTCCTCGAGTACCGGCTGGCCTTCTGGGTCACCATGGGCATTCCGACGGCCTTCATGGGGGCGGTGCTGCTGCTGCCGGTGTTTGATGTGTCGATCAACATGATCTCCATGTTTGCCTTTATCGTGGCGCTCGGGATTGTGGTGGATGACGCCATCATTGCCGGTGAAAACATCTTTGAGCACATGCAGCAGGGCATGAGTTTCCCGGAGGCGGCCGTCATTGGCGCGCGCGAAGTCGGGGTGCCGCTGGCGTTTGCCATCCTGACGAACATTGCTGCCTTCCTGCCGATTCTGGCGCTGCCGGGCATGATGGGGAAACTCTTCATCGCCATTCCGATTGTGGTGATCTGCTGCTTTCTGATTTCCTGGCTGGAAGCTCTGTTTGTACTGCCGTCTCACCTGGCTCATCTGAAAAAGAAAGACCCTCACGCTCAGCCGAACGTCATGGAGCGCGTGCAGCGCCGCGTCGATCTGGGATTGAACCGCTTTATTGACCGCGCTTACCGGCCTTTACTGAGCCGCTGCATCAGCCTGCCCGGGCTCACGGTTGCGATTGCCTTCTTCTGTCTGATGGCGACCATGGCCTGGGCCTTCAGCGGCCGTATGGGGTTCAGCATGTTCCCACGTCTGGAGGGAGAGTTTGTTGTCGCCACGGTCGAGCTGCCGGCCAATGCTCCTCTGTCGCAGGCGCGCGAAGTCCGTGATCTGGTCGAACGTAAACTGAATGAAGTGGTAGAGCCGATTGAACGGCAGGGCCGCGAGCTGGTGCTGAGCATTGAAGGCGATATCGAAGGCTCCAGCGTCGAAGTGGAAGGCAAGCTGGTCGATGGTGAGGTGCGTCCTGTGCATGCGGCGGAGCTGGTGAACCTGTGGCGTGAGGCCATTGGCGAGATTCCCGGCATCCGCAGTCTGACCTTTGATTCGGAGCGCGGCGGAGGCCCGTCCGGGGGGGCCGGACTGACGCTGGAACTGCGCGGCAGCCGCACGGATATTCTGGCGCAGGCTGCAGCGGATACCGCCACGGCGCTGGCCGGTATCAGTGGCACCAAAGATGTCGCCAATGGCTTTACCAGTGGCAAACCGGAATGGAATGTCACGCTGACGGAGCGGGGTCGCAGTCTGGGCCTGGAGGCCAGTGACGTTGCCGCGCAGATCCGTGCTGCCCTCTACGGCTCGCGTGCTTTGCGCCAGCAGCGCAACAGCAGCGAAGTCACGGTGCTGGTGCGTTTGCCGGAAGGGGAACGTTCGCGCAGTGCGGACATTGAGCAGCTTCAGGTGATTACGCCGGCGGGCGGTTACGTGCCACTCAGCGATGTGGCGTATCTGGAAAAAGCGACGTCGCCGTCGACCATTTCCCGCCGTAATGGCCGCCAGGTGGTGCAGGTGACGGCGGATGTGGAGCCGCGCGAGCAGATTCCGGCCGTCATGAATCTGTTGCGTACTGAGGTATTCCCGGATCTGCAGGCGCGTTATCCCGGGGTGGATTTCGGCTTCAGCGGGCGCCAGCAGGATACTCAGGAGAGTAGCAACGCCCTGTCCATGTACGGCATGATGTCGTTGCTGATCATCTATGTGATGCTGGCGATTCCGTTCCGCAGTTACGCTCAGCCGATGCTGATTATGGCGGTGATTCCGTTCGGTGCGGCCGGGGCTGTGCTGGGCCATATCATGACCGATAAGGGCCTCAGTATCATGAGTATTATGGGGATTGTGGCGCTGGGCGGTGTGGTGGTGAACGACAGCCTGATTCTGGTGGATTACGCCAATCGTCTGCGCCGTGAGCGCGGACTCAGTGCCCGTGACGCCATACTTCAGGCCGGGGTACGGCGTTTCCGGCCGATTCTTCTGACCACCCTGACCACCTTCTTTGGTCTGGCACCTATGTTGTTCGAGACCTCGCGTCAGGCACAGTTCATCACGCCGATGGCGGTATCGCTCGGCTTCGGCATCCTGTTTACCACCTTCGTCTGTCTGCTGGTGTTGCCCGCACTCTACATACTGCTGGCGTCGGTGCTCGACCGCTTACCCGGTCGGGAGCCGCTGGAAGAACCCGCTCAGGGGCAGGCTGGCTGAGCCGCTTTCAGCCCAGAACCCAGGCCGGTGCCTGCCAGGCGTCGGGCAGTGCTGGCCAGCCTTCATCTGCGGGCGGGCAGAGGAGTTCAGTCATCTGGCCCTGATCCTCAAAGCTCAGGGCATAGGCATGCAGAAAGGTGCGCTCTGCCACATCGCCGCCGTAGCGCGTATCACCATCAATCGGTGCTCCCAGACTTTTCATGGCCACGCGCAACTGGTGGGTTTTACCAGTGAGAGGCTTGAGCAGATAGAGGCGCCCTGACGGCGCTGCGGCCTCACTGATAAAGCGGGTAATGGCCGGGTTTTCCAGGCTGCGTGCGAGTTTCCAGCTGCCGTTGCGGGCTTTCAGCATGTCACCTTTGATCCAGCCCTGTTTCTTTGACGGTTTGCGCGCGGAGCGGGCGAGATACCATTTCTGCACCTTGCGCTCTGCAAACTGACGGCTCAGTTCCGCTGCGGTGGTTTTGTCTTTGGCGAGCAGAAGAATGCCGGAAGTCACTTTATCGAGCCGGTGTACCGGCCAGAGTCCGGCTCCCAGCTGCTCAGCGGCCTGCGCCACAAAGCCGGGCTCGCCGTCTTCGCTGTGAATGCCGATACCGGCTGGTTTGTACAGAGCAATCCAGTGGGGGGTTTCCTGCAGGCAGGAGAAGGGGCTCAACGGTTTTCCTGTTCCATCAGTTCGAGCAGGCGGCGTACCAGGGCTTCGAACAGTTCGGCTTCTTTATTGCCAGCCGGGGCACGCAGGCTGTACATCAGGCTTTCGATTTCAGAGCGGGACATATAGCGGACTGTCACCGGGTTGGTCATGGTGTTTCCTCAGAAGCGGTAGCTGACAAACAGATTGGTCAGTAACGGGTCGGGTTTGCCACGGACACCGGCACGGCGGTTTTCATTGCGGTAATCCTGCGGGTCGCGATAAGTCGCAGCAAGCTCCAGGGTGATGGCGGCAAACTGCCAGCCAATACCGGCCTGCCAGCCCCAGCCGTTGAACAGCTCAGGGTCGGAACTGCCATCATCGTCGGTGGTAATGAATTCGCGGTGCCAGGCTGGTCCGGTATGAATGCGGAAGCCGGGCTGTGCCAGACCATAACCCAGCAGCATCTGGGTCTCAAAACCCCAGACGTCTTCACCTTCGCCATTCAGTTTATAGAGGATAAAGCGTGAGCCGTGGTAGTTGTCCTGAGGGAATTCGGCCATCAGGGTCACACCGGTGCTCTGGCCGTCCGGCATGTATTCAGCCCCCGGATGAATGTCATAACGCAGGGCGCCCAGACCGACCCGGAAGTTGGTGTACTCCTGCTCGGCTGCCAGGGCAGGCAGGGACAGACCGGCGAAGAGGAGAGCAGTGATGAAAGTGCGCATGGCAGTATCCGGAAAAACAGTCGCGCAAGGCTATCCCACTCCCTCCGGACTGGCAAGTCTGGGGCGGTTACAGAGCAGGAACAGACTTCTGCTGTTACACTCACAGTATGAAATGCCGAACCAGTTGCGGTGCCTGCTGCATCGCCCCCTCTATTACTTCTGCCATTCCCGGTATGCCCGACGGTAAACCGGCGGGGGTACGCTGTGTGCAGCTGGATGATTACATGCGTTGCCGTATCTTCGGTCAGCCACAGCGGCCAGCCGTGTGTGCGGCTTTTACCGCGGAGACTGATATCTGCGGGGATGACCGTGAGTTTGCTCTGCAGACATTGACCGAGCTGGAAGCCGTGACCCTGACTCCGTTCCGTAAAGACCCTTCTGAGAAGGATGCCTGACATGTATAAGCTGGTGTTTTTTGTGCCTGAATCTCACCTGGATGTGGTGAAGGAGGCGGTGTTTGCTACCGGGGCGGGACGCATGGGGCATTACAGCCACTGTTGCTGGCAGATCCTCGGCGAAGGGCAGTTTATGCCCATGCCGGGAGCGCACCCCTACCTGGGGCAGGAAAATAAGCTGGAAAAGGTGGCCGAGTACCGCGTTGAGATGGTCTGTGAAGAGAAGAAAATTCACGCCGCCGTGGCTGCACTGAAGCTGGCTCACCCTTACGAAGAACCCGCCTACGATGTCTGGAAGCTGGATCAGATTACCGGCCTGAGCTGATCGTCACGGCCGGACAGGCCGTCAGCCTCCGGCCAGCTCGTCATATTCCTAACGCTTGCTCCGGGCGGATATCAAATACCTGAGTCTCACGCTCACCCGCCAGATACCGTTTCAGGGTTTCTGTCACGGTCGGGAAGGCAATCTCATCCCAGGGTATGTCATCGGGATGGAACAGGGCGACCTCAAGGCTTTCTTCACCGGCCGCGAACTCCGGTGCTGGCAGATCAGCCAGAAAGAAAATGTGGACCTGACTGATGTGCGGCACGGTAATCATGGTCAGCAGATTTTTCAGCTCAACCCGGGCTTTGGCTTCTTCCCAGGTCTCGCGAAGGGCACCTTCTTCGGTGCTCTCTCCGTTTTCCATAAAACCTGCTGGCAGCGTCCAGTAACCTTTGCGCGGTTCAATTGCCCGTTTGCAAAGCAGAATATGACCTTCGTGCACCGGCAGTGTACCGGCGACCATGCGTGGGTTATCGTAGAAAATGGTGTTGCAGGATGAACAGACGTGGCGGTGGCGGTTGTCACCGGCGGGTATTTTCCACTCAATGCCGGCCTGGCAATGGCTGCAGTATTTCACGTTTCCGAACACCTCTGAGGCTGCCTGTTATCAGAGGTGGTCTTTCCCCTGACGTATCAGGGGATGAGTATAAAGAATCAGTCGGCTGACTGCATCGGGAAGGAAAGGATGGTCGCCGCGGTGGCGCGTTCTTCGGCGAACAGGCTGATGACCGGATCCGGTTCTTCACCAGCCGCCGCATTCAGGGTCTGGCCGAGGGTGAACAGGGAGTCATGCATCATCTTGGAGATACCAAGGCAGGCTGCCATCGGGGTACGTGAGCGTCTGCGCTCCATATCCACCTGGAACTGCAGGCCGCGCAGACGGCGCTGTTTATCCTCAGGGGCCTCGCCTATCGCGGCTTCAATCAGCTGCTGACGCAGAGCTTCAAAGTTCTCAGGCTCCTCTTTGGCGAGGCGTGCCAGTTCATCGAAAGATGGCATTTCCATGAAATACTCCCAATAAAAAGTACTACGGGGCGTTTGCAAATTTATGAAACTAGTCTACCGGGGTTTCTGGCCTGAAACATCCACCATGGCAGATTCTCAACCTGTCTAACCGACTGAAAAACCTAAGAAAAAAATCCTCTGTAACTTTGTGTTTCAGAATTATTCCGTTATAAAACAAATGCTTAACATTCCTTCAGGCGAAATTTGATTAAATTTCAGACTATTTTGCGATAAGGGCAGGTCATTTAATTCAAAAAAGTAATACTCTCCGGTGAGAGGGCTTCAGCAAACCACTGGTAATGTGGGCGGACGCTATGCTTCAATCCGTGGACAAATCGTACAATGCCGCCTATGAATGCACAGAGTCTTCAATTACATCTGAAAGAACGCCTGGCCCAGCACCGCCCGCGTCGGATTAATCAACCGGACCTCAAAGAAGCTGCGGTACTGATTGCCATCACTGCGGAAGACCAGCCAAGACTGGTCCTGACGCAACGCTCTGAATCCGTTTCCACCCATCGCGGCGAAGTCGCTTTCCCGGGCGGCAAACGCGACCCCGAAGATTCATCCATCGTCCACACGGCACTGCGTGAAGCAGAAGAAGAGATCGGTCTGCAGGCCCATCAGGTTCAGGTTATCGGTGAGCTGGATCAGGTGGTCTCCCGGTTTGGGTTTCTGATCACCCCGGTTCTGGCGGTGATTCCCGCTGAGCTTGAGCACGTCGCCAACCTGGCTGAGCTGGATACCATCTTTGAAGTGCCGCTGGAGTTTTTCGGCCGTCCGCCGGAAGAGTTTTTTGAGAAAGAGCGTTTCCGCATCCCGACCTACGATTACGAAGGTTTCCGCATCTGGGGCATTACGGCGATGATCATTGCCGAAATGCTCAACAACATCTGGGAATGTGAAATTCCGGTTCAGATCTGACAAGGAGGTTCACCATGCTGTATGCCCTGGGTGACCTGATCCCCGAAAAAGCCGAGAACGTCTTTGTTGCTGACTCCGCACAGGTTATTGGTGACTGTGTCCTGGCTGAGGATTCCAGCGTCTGGTTCAACGTCATTATCCGCGCTGACAACCACCGTATTCATATTGGTCCTCAGAGCAATGTGCAGGATGGGGCGGTGCTGCATACCGATGCCGGTATTCCGCTGACTCTTGGCACCGGTGTGACCGTCGGTCATCAGGCTATGTTACATGGTTGCGAGATCGGTGATTATTCCCTGATTGGTATCAATGCGGTGATTCTCAATGGCGCTAAGATCGGTAAGCATTGTCTGATCGGTGCCAACACCCTGATTCCGGAGGGAATGGAGATCCCGGATGGCTCACTGGTGGTCGGATCACCGGGTAAAATCAAACGCGAACTCAGTCCTGAACAGCAGAACATGCTGGAACTCAGCGCTGCACATTACGTTCAGAACGCCCGGCGTTACCTGACCGATCTGCGTCCCCTGGACTGACGCCGGAACGGCATGAACCTTCCCGCCCGGACATGCGTCACAATCTTTACCGGCCTTTACTGGCCGGGAGCAGGAGACCGCTGGCTGAATCGTGTAGAATGCCCGTCCTTTTGCAGAAATCAGTGCCGTTTCAGACAGACCTATGAGCGAGACCTCCCGGAGTAAGCCGGTTCCATCCCCCTGCGTCAGCATCTGTGCCCTCGATGACAACAACATCTGTCTGGGTTGCTACCGCAGTGGTGAGGAAATTTCCCGCTGGGGTGAGCTTTCAGAGGATGAAAAGCGCGCTGTGATGCAGAACGTCGGTGAGCGCGAACGCGCTGCCATGAATTTCTTTACCCTGCCCAAATAATCAGACCCATATATTAACGGAGAGCAGATGACCACTCTGGGGACCCCTTTTTCACCTACTTCCACCCGTGTACTGCTGTGCGGCTCCGGCGAGCTCGGCAAAGAAGTCGTGATTGAACTCAAACGCCTCGGATGTGAAGTGATCGCGGTTGACCGCTACGCCAATGCCCCGGCCATGCAGGTAGCTGACCGCAGCCATGTGATCAGTATGCTCGATGGCGAGGCCCTGCGGGCGGTGATTGAACAGGAAAAGCCAGCGCTGATCGTGCCGGAAATTGAGGCTATTGCCACAGCCACGCTGGCAGAACTGGAAGGCGAGGGCTTTAACGTCGTGCCGACTGCCCGGGCCACTCAGCTGACTATGAACCGCGAAGGTATCCGTCGTCTGGCGGCCGAAACCCTGAACCTGCCGACCTCGAGCTACCGCTTTGCCGGTGAATACGATGAATACAGCGCGGCGGTTGCTGAAATTGGTTTCCCGTGTCTGGTGAAGCCGGTGATGAGTTCTTCCGGCAAGGGCCAGAGCCTGCTGCGCAGCGAAGACGACGTCAAACGTGCCTGGGATTACGCGCAGGAAGGTGGCCGCGCCGGTCAGGGCCGCGTCATCATCGAAGGTTTTGTTGATTTCGATTTTGAAATCACTCTGCTGACCATCCGTCATAAAGATGCCAACGGCGATACTGTCACCAGTTTCTGTGAGCCGATTGGCCACCGTCAGGAAGACGGTGATTATCAGGAATCCTGGCAGCCACAGGTTATGTCAGAAAAGGCTTTGGTGAATGCGCAGATGATTGCCCGCTCCGTAACCGGAGATCTGGGTGGTCTGGGTCTTTATGGTGTGGAGTTGTTTGTGAAGGGTGACCATGTGATCTTCTCGGAAGTGTCACCGCGTCCGCACGACACGGGTCTGGTGACCCTTATTTCCCAGAACCTGTCTGAGTTTGCCCTGCATGCCCGGGCGATTCTGGGTCTGCCGATTCCGGCTATCCGCCAGAATGGCCCCTGTGCCTCTTCCGTACTGCTGGTCAGTGGTGACTCTTCACAAATGAGTTTTGGCAACCTGAATGCTGCACTGGGGCGTGCGGATACCGACCTGCGCCTGTTCGGTAAGCCGGAAGTTGCCGGAAAGCGCCGTCTGGGCGTCGCTCTGGCCAAAGATCATTCCATCGCTGAGGCGCGGGCCAAAGCCAATGCGGTGATTGCGGATATCACAGTCGATCTGTGATCGTCTGAATCGCCATAAAAAACGCCGGGCCTGTTTTTCAGGTCCGGCGTTTTTGTTTGTGCAGCAGGAATGCAGAGACGTCAGCTGCGCTGCAGCACCGCCACAAACATGCTGTCTGAATCCGTTGCCGGCACACCCAGTATCTGCGAGCTTTGCAGCTGATACTGGTAGTTGGCGGCCAGGAACGCCCCGACCACATCCTCATTCTCTTCCGTCAGCCAGCTGCAGGTCGCGTAAATCAGCTGTCCGCCGGAGCGTACAGACTGGCTGGCCAGCGTCAGCAGTTTCTGTTGCAGAGCCGTCAGTTCAGCGAGTGATGCGCCATCAAAGCGCCAGCGGGCATCCGGGTTGCGGCGCCAGGTGCCGCTGGCGGAGCAGGGGGCGTCTACCAGCACTTTATCAAAACCTTGCTGGCGGGCTACTTCCGCCGGCAGGCGCAGAGGTGCTTCACCGTCCCAGACAAACGTACGGATATTCAGCTGTTCTGCTTTTTTGGCGCGGCGCTTCAGCTCATCCAGTTTGTACTGGTGCAGATCCGTCGCGACCACCACACCTTTACGTCCCATCTGTGCGGCCATGGCCAGTGATTTGCCACCGGCTCCGGCACAGGTATCCCAGATTTTCTCGCCGGACTGCGGGTTCACGGCCTGCACAATCTGCTGGCTCGACAGGTCCTGCATATCAATCAGGCCGTTGCGGTAGGCATCAGTATTGTGAATACCCTTGCCACCACGCAGTTCAAACCCCTGCTCCGAGCGGAATACACGCACATCAGCCGCGCGCAGTTCGGCAAACAGGGCATCTTCGTCCGTACCCGGCCTGAGGCGCAGCCACACCGATGGCTGACTGCTCTGACGGCTGATAAAGGCCTGCAGCTGCTCATCATTCCAGCCGGATACCTCAGCGCGCTTGCGCATCTGCGCCAGCCACTGCGGACGCACACCGTGCCAGAGCAGCCACAGCGGCGATAATGGCTCCTGTTTCACGGCCTTGCTGACGTTATCGAACAGGGTCTGGCGGGCGCCGGTGTGAAAGTCGTCCGGCACCGCCCAGTTGGAGCCGGTGCGGCACTGAATCCAGAACCAGAAGGCGTTGCGGGAAACATCACTGGCCATATCCGGCAGCCAGTGAGCATCCCAGTTGTCCCAGTCCTGTTCCATGCCCTGCCGCTGGATCAACTCCAGTGCACAGGCCAGCTGGCGGAAGCGTTCGGCGTGGAAAATCCCCTGACTGAGTGACAGTGGCAGCGGACGTCCACGACGTTTGCGCCAGTGTGCGGCTTCGGCTTTGAGCCAGCGGTCGAGCAGGCTGTGCTTCGGCTGAGTCAGCCAGCCACTCCACAGCTGTTGCAGGGTATCGTAGGTCGGCAGGCGGCGCTGTCCGCTTTCGGGTGTTTCAGAAGGGGATGAGTCAGACAAGGTGGTTTCCGCCCGGCGTTGGGTAAAAGAGCGGTATTGTAGTCGCTTACGCCGGGGCTGGAAAACGATTCATACCTGTCTGTCGGGCAGACCGGCTGTCAGTCAACGTCCGGACTGACGCCATCCTGTGGTTTGATCACCAGCACATCGCAGGGCACGCGGTTAAGCACAGCCTCAGCGGTGTTGCCGATCAGCGCGGCGCTGATGCCTTTGCGGCCGACTGAGCCCAGCATCACCAGATCTGTGCCGGTTTCAGTCACCAGGCTGGCGAGCAGGTCTTCGGTATTGCCTTCGCCGACGTGGACGTGATCTTCCGGCACATTGTATTTGCTGGCCCAGCGTTGCGCGCCTTTTTCATGTTGTTCACGCAGGTCGCTGATCAGCTCATCCGGAATGGATACTTCCGGCACCATGGCAAAGGTCAGGTTGATTTCCGGATAGGCATTGAACAGATGCAGATCGGTGTTCAGGTGGTCGGCAAACAGTTCCGCAAAGGCCAGAAGGTTGTCATTGAGGCGGGTATGGCCCTCATCGTCACAGGTGGCATCAATCGCGGCGATAAAGCGGTTGTTGCTCCAGGCTTCCGCATTTTTGACCATGAGCACAGGCGCCGGGCAATGGCGCAGCAGGTTCCAGTCATTGTGGGTAAACAGGCGGTCGATCAGCCCTGCGGTACGCACACTTTTAACGACCAGATCAACGTCCTGCTGATTCAGAACCTCCAGAGCAGCTTCATGCAGATGTTTGTGCCACAGCACTTCGGTTTGAACGGTCTGACCTGACTCACGCAGTTCCTCCGCGGCTTCTTCCAGCCAGCGTTCGGCGCGTTCGGTGAATTTATAGCGGATGTTGTCACGCATTTCGGCTTTGACGTGAGAGCCTTCGTCACCCAGTGGGTCCCAGGCATTGGTCAGCAGGGTCAGTTCGGCTTTCAGCGACTTCGCCAGCCAGAGTGCGCGGCTGAGTGCCGGATCGTCGGTAACCTGATGGTCCAGTACGGCCAGAATGTGGGTAATGTTCAGCATGAGAGACTCCTTTGCCGGGAAGGTAGGTTTTTATCATACGCCGATACGATGACATGTGTATGAGCCAGATCAAGAATGCGGCTGACCGGGAGAAATACAGCGTTTCTGAGGAGAGTGCAGCGCCGGGGCTGGCGCTGCGTAAGGGTCAGGTCAGGGATTAACGCACTGATAGCTGTTCAGTGCTGCCTTGTCGCCACCCTGATATTCGGCGTACATGGGGTAGGCACACAGTGGCATCTGGCGGTCGGCAAAGACGTGTGATTTTGCCGGCATGGAGACCGGTGCTTTTCCGGTATCTCTCCAGTTTTCCAGAAGTGCCAGTGGGTCAAAGTCTTCAAACGCCGGGCCACCACCGCAGTGTGTCATGCCCGGGACCATAAACAGCCGTGCCACATCCGGCCCTGTATCCCGGGTCGTTTTTTCGTACCAGTGGGTAATATCATCGGCAGAGAAAATCGGATCGGCGACACCCTGGAAAATGATCATCTTGCCACCACGCTTCGCATAGCTGGTCACATAGGTGCTGTCCGCATCAAAGTAACCCCCGACTTCTGCAACGCCTTCCACCAGAGCGGTGTAGTCCGGAGTATCGGATACGGCTTGCGGCGGTGTCATGAATAAGGCACCGAACGATGGCTTACTGAGAATGATGTTCAGGGCCGGTTGCTCTGCGGTGCCCAGCTTCCAGGCACGCCAGCCCGCTGAGCTGATGCCCGGGTCCCAGGGCCAGGTGCTGTAAACAGCGTTGCCATTGTTGTCGTGGGCACCTTTCATCACTGCGGTCAGCGCTTTGATTTTTTCAGGCGCTAATTTTCCCTTCAGGCTGCTGGCTTTGAAATCACATAAACCGTAGGCGGCGACCACGCCGTCTTTAATGCCGTCCAGAGAGTCACACTGAGCCAGGATTGCGTCTGAGACGGTATCCAGGTCTTTCTGGGTGAGCGCATCGTACAATCTGCCTTCTGGCGCGATGGCACTGAACTTCTGCACATCCCAGATGGCGCCGATAGCGGCACGGGTCAGGTGGAATCCGGGATTACCTGCAACAATTCCGTCGAATTCGAGCGGGTAACGTTGCGCTGCCATCATGGCCTCGCGGCCACCGTTGGAGCAGCCCATAAAAAAGGATTCGTCCGCAGCTTTGCCGTAGAGCGTGCTGATCAGCGACTTCGCGACGGTCGTGACTTTGCCAATGGAGGCATAGGCTAAGTCCAGGCGGGCCTGCTGGTCAGCGCCGAAATCCATGGTCATACCGTTATGACCACCATCCATACTGACCACTGCGTAACCGCGTTTGAGCGCAGGGGTTGCTGTGGTGCCTGTGCTGGGTACGGCGCCGATCGCAGGTGCTATAAAACCATCGGTGCCACCACCGCCCTGAAACAGGAACCGGCCGTTCCAGTCTTCCGGCAGACGCATCTGAAAGCGGATGCCGTAACGGCCATTAACGCCGTCGCGGTCTTCAATCTTACCTTCCACCAGACAGTGCGCTCCGACGTCTACCTGGGTGGGGGAGCCACCGGTCATAGCACTCATCGGGTCTGGTGGCAGAGTCTGGGCTGGCTGTGCGGCAGCGGTGGTGATCTGAACCCGGTCCGAGTTCAGTTGCATCAGGTCTGAGCAGCTTGCGGCTGAGGCCTGGATACTGTCAAGACTGGTCAGCAGCAGGGTGCTGGCCATCAGGGCTGATTTCATCGGTGACTCCTTTTTATGAGCAGACAGTTCCGTAACGGAATCTTAGACCATCTCCTGAACTCAGCATGAAGAAGGAAACGAGAAAGAGAGTACTCCCGGAAATGAAAACAGTTGTACCTGATTGCCCTGAGTTCTTGCCGGATTATCTTTGTGGGAATAAGCATAAGAACGAAGATGTTGGCATTTAAAATAGTGCTGATTCATGAGGGTTTACTGGTGCGGTTGGCCTGAAAATACAAAACAGTAGGATCAGGCAAACAACAGAAAGAATCAGACACGCTGCTGGCAGGCAGGGCGTATATACTGGCACAGTTACCGGCGTACCGGATACGCCATCCTATCTGATAAAACTGAAGCCAGAATGTAAGGAGTCTTCATGAAAACAGTCGGTTATGCTGCACACTCTTCCGATGCCCATATGGTGCCCTATCATTTTGAGCGCCGTGCGCTGCGCGCCAATGATGTTGCCATCGAAATTCTCTACAGCGGTGTCTGCCACTCCGATCTGCACACCGTGAATGGTGATTGGGGTCCACAGCCATATCCGCTGGTTCCTGGCCATGAAATCATCGGTCAGGTTCTGGAAGTCGGTCCGGAAGTGACCAAATTCAAAGCCGGAGACAAAGTCGGTGTCGGCTGTATGGTCGACAGCTGTCAGGAATGCGATCAGTGCCACAACCATGAAGAGCAGTTCTGCCGTCATGGTATGACTCCGACGTACGGAGCTCCTGACCGTATTTCCGGAGAAATCACACAGGGTGGGTATTCCAAGCACATCGTAGTGCGTGAAGAGTTCGTTCTCAGCGTACCGGATACGCTGGACCTTTCCCGTGCCGCGCCAATTCTGTGCGCCGGTATCACCACCTTCTCACCACTGCGCAAGTGGAACGTCGGCAAAGGCAGCCGTGTGGGTGTGATCGGTCTGGGTGGTCTGGGCCACATGGCCGTCAAACTGGCCGTGGCTATGGGTGCCGAAGTGACTGTACTCAGCCGCTCCACCAAAAAAGAAGCCGAAGCCAAAGAACTGGGTGCCACCGGTATTCTGGCATCTACCGATGCGGACGCCATGAAAAAAGCCACCGCCTCGCTGGACCTGATCATTGACACGGTACCGGTGAAGCATGATGTTACTGTCTATGCACCGCTGCTGGACATCGATGGTACCCTGGTGATTGTTGGCCAGGTCGGTCCGATGAATGAGTTTATGTCTGTGCCTATGATCATGGGCCGTCGCCGCGTTGCCGGATCACTGATCGGTGGTATTGAAGAAACTCAGGAAGTACTTAACTTCTGTGGTGAGCACAACATTCACCCGATCTGTGAAATCATCCGCCCTGATCAGATCAACGATGCGTTTGCCGTGATGGAAAAAGGCGATATCGCGCACCGTTATGTGATGGATATGTCGGCTCTGTCTGCAGACGCCTGATTTCACATAGCCCGCACTCCGTAACCGGAGCGAAATTAAAAACACCCCGCCATGCGGGGTGTTTTTGTTTGGGGGGGACTGTCAGCACGCGGAATTGCAGGTATTCAATACCGCCTCTATGACCCGGATGGTACTTGCCCTATGCCGTATGCTGATATCAGTATACGGAATCTTATGGATCTGTCGGATCTGATCAACGGAAAGCCCTGCAAGGATTTACCCAATGGCTGAAGCAAAAACACAGGTACCACCGCTGAGGTACTGCAGCGAACTGCTGGAGCAGATTGATTGTGTTTTCAATTGGCTGGAAAACGCGGTTAGCACAGTTTTGCCGGATGCCAGTATTGAGCACATCGGCAGCTCTGCTGTACCGGGTTCGCTAACCAAAGGCGATGTGGATATCATGGTGCTGGTGGATGAAACCGATTTTTCAGCGGCCAAATATGTGCTCGATGAAGCGTTTGGTTACAACCCGGAGATGCCACCAGAAGCCGATTTTGTCAGTTACAGTGGCGAATATCAGGGTACGGATTTCGGGATTCAGCTGGTATGCGGTAACGACGATAAGTTCGGCTTTATCCGCTGGCGTGAGGCGTTGGGGACCGATCCGGAATTGCTCGAACAGTACAATCAAGCCAAGGTGAGCCGGGCGAATTGTTCAATGGATGAGTACCGGGAGGCGAAATCTGGTTTAATTCTCCGATACCTGGAGGAGCACTGAGCCGGAACTTCTCCGGTCACCTCGTACAGGAGACAGATACCCGATGCACATCAGATTGTTCCTGATCCTGATTTTTTTCAGTCTGTCTTCTGTGTGCTCGGCTCAGATTGGCGGAGCAGGATGCTTTGCTGAGCAGTTTCCGAACCTGTTCCCGAACAGCGCTGAGTTATCTGAGCGTCTGAGAGAGGCTTTACCCATCACCCGCGAGATGCGCCGTGATAAACATCTGGTGATTAATGATGTTTACGCCTTCCGCATTAACTGTGATCTGTTTGCTCAGTTCATTGGTACCGTTGATAAAGACGATGATACAGCTGACCCCGTCAGCATCGTCCTGACCACCCGGATGGAGCAGGGCGACCGTTGTGTGATGAAGGATCTGCGGGTTGCCGTTACCGATATGCCAGACCTTCCCAACCGTCTGGAAAATTGGGTGCATGAGACACTGGCAGAACGTATGGCTGAGCGCCTGGATGGTCTGTGTGCCGGACGCCGATGAAACCTTGTAACTTCCCTTGTTAAAAACCGCATTTCTGACCGGTCTCACCATGGTGGCGTTTGCCGCCAATTCCCTGTTGTGTCGTGAAGCTCTGGCGTCCGGTGATATCAGTGCATCCGTATTTACTCTGATACGACTGGCTTCCGGTGGCGTCGTTCTTTTTATCCTTGTGTCGCTCAGCACACCGCGTATCCGTTCAGGCATAACTGCCGCAGGCAGCTGGCGTTCAGCGCTGGCGCTGTTTGTTTATGCTGCGGGATTCTCCTTCGCGTATGTGAGCCTTGGCGCAGCGACAGGCGCTCTGATTCTGTTTGGTGCCGTTCAGCTGACTATGATGCTCAGCGCGCTGTGGAGTGGTGACCGTTTCAGTGGACGGCAGGTGCTGGGTTTTGTGCTCGCAGCGGGCGGTCTGTTCTGGTTTCTTTTACCGGGCGCCCGTGCCCCATCGCTTTCGGGTTCCGTGTTGATGCTGGCGGCAGGGGTCGCCTGGGGTCTGTACTCACTGTGGGGGCGTGGCGAGCGGTCCCCTCTGTTGGCGACCTGTGGGAATTTTGTCCGTTCTGTTCCTGTCGCGGCGGCACTGCTGCTGCTTACCCTGAGTCCGGCACAGCTGAATCCGAAAGGGGTGTTGCTGGCGCTGGCCTCCGGAGCTGTGGCTTCCGGGCTGGGCTATGCACTCTGGTACAGGATTTTACCTGCTCTGAGGACAACGGATGCCGCCATGGTACAACTCAGTGTGCCTGTGATTGCTGCCGTCGGCGGTTGGTTGTTTCTGGGAGAGGTGGTGTCTCTGCGTTTGTCCGTCGCGGCCTTTCTGGTGCTGGGTGGTATCGGGCTGTTTATTCTCAGTAAAAAGGGGAAGCCAGAGGGCTGAGTCAGCTGCTTTTCTGTTTTTCCTTCCTGCCGCAACTTTTTCTCCGCAGTTTCCGTAAAGCTCTCAGAAGACACAGAAACAAGGCCAGAACCGGCCGTGACTTCAGACTTTCACTACTGAAACCGGAGAATTCCAATGAAAAAAATGCTTTCTTTCCGTCACCTTATTCTGATCACGCCTGTTGTGCTGGCGGCACAGTCAGCCCTGTCTGAAGAAACACCCGCCAGCTATGGCGTTATTGAGCTGCGTGAAACCTTTACTGAAATCTTTGGTGAAGACTTCACCAGTCACTACAGCGACGACGAACTCGCAACTCTGGGGTATGACCTGTTATTGGGTCAGCTTGAAGACGGCTCAGCCCTGCTGGTGTCCCGGGTGAGCGCGGCCATTGCCATTCAGGAAGTCACTGCGGCTCCGGTGCCGGATGGTCTGTTTGAAAACCTGATGAGCTTTGCGCTGACGGCAGGTACGGCAGATGAGCAGCTGAGCGCACTCGAGTTACTGGCCGGGCAGGCGCATCCGGATAATCTGTACTTTCTTGAACAGTTTCTTGGTGATGACGACGCCAGTGTCCGTAAAGAAGCCGTGTACCAGATAGCGTCTCAGACTGAAGAGCCTGCAGCCTATGATCTGCTGCTGAATTACACCCTGATGTACCCGGGGCAGGTGACCGATCTGCTGATTTCTGAGCTGTCAGTAAGCGCTGGCGAATAAGCCTCTGTAACGGATATCTGCCAAGGAGACATCTTATGAAAACACATCCTGTATTTACCATCGTTGCACTTATGTTCGTTCTTTTTTGGCCGTCGCACAGTTTTGCCGCGGACTGTCTGGCTGAACGTTTCCCGGACCGGTTTCATACTGAGCAACAGATCCGGGATCTGGTGCAGCCGGTGTTGCCGGTTTATAAGCGGATTAATAAACGTAAAACTCTGGTGCTGGAGACGGTCAGCGTCTCACGTGACGGCTGCGATCTGTCACTGACGTTTCATGGCAAGCTCAAGCGCAAAATCCGTAAGGACCCCAGTGCAACCGTCGTCATGAAAACGACCATGGGAGTGGATGATCTGTGCGTTCTGGAGGACCTGCGTGTCAGCCATGTGAATATCAGCAGTACTCCGGGCTGGGTGGATAACTGGGTCAGGGATAAAGCCAACGATATTGTGAAAGAGCAATTTACCGGTAAATGTCTCAGTATCGGTAGCTGAGTATGGGTTCCGGAGATCAGCTGGAGGCGGCTGATCTCTGCCGGGTATCTGAATGTATGTTCAATAAGAGGATATCTGATAACCGCAGTACGCCAGAGGTATTGATCCTCCCGTGAATATTCCTTTTTCGGTTATATTGATGAATACTGATGAGGTAAGAAAAATAATAACGGGGCATGGAGCCTTCTGTTGATCAGCAGAGTTTAATGCCTGATATCCGCATTCTGAATCAGAATTCATGGAGTTGAATATGACCTTCAGTCTGTTACTGCTTGCCGGTGCCTTATGCGGCATCATTATGATTCTCGGTGGTATTCTACTTCTTTATAAAGGGGCCATTTCTCTGTCGAATGTCTCCGGGGAAGATGCATTTACCCTCGAATATAAAAATGAGCTGCGTATATCGACCCAGTACCCGGCACTGGGTATCTTCATTATCGGCCTGATGTTCGTCACCTTTTCACTGGTGATCGGCAAGCCCGAACATCACCGGCTGGTGATCAAAGGCATTGCTCAGGATATGGATCAACCTGTCACCATCCGTCTGAAAGCCAGTTCCTGGGTTTCCGGGCGGGCGCACAACGGTGAGGTCCTGGAAACCTTTTACCCGAACATGGATATCCTGCAGATTGAAGTGACCGCGCCGGGCTATAACCCGCTGGTGAAACCCATTGCCATCGACGCCAGCGATATCGAGGCCGACCTTGGCCAGTTCACCATGGACCTGTCGGTCGAAAAACCTGTGGTCAGTACTGAAGTTTCGGGTCGTTTTGAATCGGAGTTGAGTACCATTCCGCAGGCCACATTCGGAGGAACGTTATGACTTCCCCGATGTTGCTGTCAGGTGTTGGCAGGCTGTGGTGGCTGAGTGCACTGATGCTTATTGTCACGCTCATGCCGGTGTCTGAGCTCAGAGCCTCCGGGCCGGTGGGCGCCCTGGTCTCCGGCCAGGTGATCTCATCTGCCAATCAGAAACCCATCCCGGGACTGACAGTGCAGCTGCTGCATCCCCAGCTCGGGCGCAGCCAGCCTGCGGTGACCGACCGCAACGGCTTTTTCACCTTCTACGACATTCCGCAGAGAGATACGCCGTTTTATCTCGAAATTCTCTGGGGTAAAGAGCCCGTGTATCGGGATCAGGTGCTGATACGTCAGGATCAGGTCGCATTGCCTGTGATTCAGCTCTGATGTCTGCGTGACCGCCACCTCAGGCTGTTGAGCTCAGCATTCCGAGCAGCGCCTGAGTGGCATTGCTGCGGGTCCGGTTTTTCAAGCACACCGCCCCCAGTTGCCGGGCAATGGGGGCTCCGGGCCAGCGGATAATTCTGAGGCTCTGATCCTGACACATGGATTCCGGCAGTACTGACCAGCCCAGCCCTACACTGACCATCATCTTGATGGTTTCCAGAAAGTTAGTCGGCATAGTGGTACTCAGGGCCAGCTTTTCTGCGGCAAAGGCTTCTGCAATCAGGCGATAGGTGACGGTATCCGGCTCCGGCAGGATGGCGTCTTCTTTGGCCAGTTCTGCAAAGGTAATCTTCTTCACCCCGGCCAGCCGGTGATCCGGTGCACAGACACACACCATACGGTCACGCCACAGGGGAATGGTTTCAATATCCGGATCTTCCTGCTCAGCCAGTGTGGTTAATGCCATGTCCACCTGTCGCAGCCGAACTGCCTGATAAGCGCGCTCTGACCCTAAAAATTCCAGATTCAATGACACAGAGGGGTAGGCCTGAACAAATTTCCGCAATACCGGTGGTAACCGGTGCAGACCAATATGATGGCTGGTGGCGACTGACAATGAACCACTGACCGTTCCGGACATGTTGTCCAGTTGCAGCTCGGTATCCGTGACCAGGTCAAGTATGGCCTGCGCACGGGGCAGCAGAGCAAGACCGGCTTCGGTCAGGCTGACGGTGCGGTTGTGGCGGTCGAACAGGGGAGTACCCAGCTGGCTCTCCAGCTGTTGGATGCGTTTGCTGACAGCAGATTGCGTCAGGTGCAGCTGCTCTGCAGCTTCCGAAAATGAGTGCTGCCCGGCTACAGCCAGAAAGGCTTTTAACGACTGGGTGTCCATGCTTTTCTCCTGCGACCAATCTATTCCTGATAGGAATTCAAAATATAAATAATATGAATTTCTGTTGTTTAACATCTGGCGTATTATGGCGCAACTGTGAAAACCGATGAGACGGGAGTATCGCCCATGGCCGGCAAGACCCTTTATGACAAACTCTGGGACCAGCACGTCGTCAAAATGCGTGACGACGGCACTGCACTGATTTACATCGATCGTCAGCTGCTGCACGAAGTGACCTCGCCACAGGCGTTCGAAGGTCTGCGTATTGCTGGCCGTAAGCCATGGCGCTTAGACGCCAACCTGGCGACGCCTGACCACAACGTACCGACCACGCCGGTTGAGCGTGAATCCGGTATTGACGGTATTCAGGACCCGGTATCCCGTATTCAGGTAAAAACGCTGGACGACAATTGTGATCATTTCGGTATCACTGAATTCAAGATGGCCGACAAGCGTCAGGGCATCGTGCACGTCGTTGGCCCGGAGCAGGGTGCGACTCTGCCGGGTATGACGGTCGTTTGTGGTGACTCTCATACCGCAACCCACGGTGCCTTTGCGGCACTGGCACACGGTATCGGTACCTCTGAAGTTGAGCACGTACTGGCAACTCAGTGTCTGATTCAGCGCAAAATGAAAAACCTGCTGATCAAAGTCGATGGTGAGCTGGGTAAAGGCATTACCGGTAAAGATGTGGTTCTGCACGTGATTGGTCTGATCGGTACGGCTGGTGGTAACGGTTGTGCCATGGAATTCGGTGGTTCTGCCATCCGCTCCATGAGCATGGAAGGTCGTATGACCATGTGTAACATGGCCATTGAAGCCGGTGCCCGTGTCGGCATGGTGGCCTTCGATGAGATCACTGCTGAGTACGTGAAAGGCCGCCCATATGCGCCGAAAGCGGAGCAGTGGGAAATGGCACTCGAAGCCTGGGCTGATCTGAAGTCGGACGACGACGCGGTATTCGACAAAGTGGTTGAGATCCGTGCCGAAGACATCAAACCACAGGTCACCTGGGGTACATCTCCTGAGATGGTCACTACCATCGACGGTTCTGTACCGACGCTGGATGATGCAGCGGACGACGTTGAGCGTTCAGGTTTTACCCGTGCCTACGAATACATGGGCCTGACGGCCGGTCAGAAGATCACTGACATCAAGCTCGACCGCGTATTTATTGGCTCGTGCACTAACTCCCGTATCGAAGACCTGCGTGCCGCTGCTGAAGTGGCAAAAGGCCGCAAGGTAGCCGGTAGCGTGAAGCAGGCTCTGGTTGTTCCTGGCTCGGGTCTGGTGAAAGCGCAGGCAGAAGAAGAAGGTCTGGATAAGATCTTTGTTGAAGCCGGATTTGAATGGCGTGAACCGGGTTGCTCTATGTGTCTGGCGATGAACGCTGACAAACTGGGCAGCGGTGAGCACTGTGCGTCTACCTCCAACCGTAACTTCGAAGGTCGTCAGGGCTACGGTGGCCGTACCCATCTGGTGAGCCCGGCGATGGCGGCGGCGGCGGCGATTGCTGGTCACTTCGTTGACGTGCGTGAGTTTTAAGGAGAGTTAACATGAAAGCATTTACTGTACATCAGGGTGTTGTCGCTCCTATGGATCGCGCCAACATCGACACTGATATGATCATTCCCAAGCAGTTCCTGAAGTCGATCAAGCGTTCTGGCTTTGGCCCGAACCTGTTCGATGAACTGCGTTATCTGGATGAAGGTCAGCCGGATGCGGACAACAGCGGTCGCCCGCTGAACCCGGATTTTGTGCTGAATCAGCCGCGTTATGCCGGTGCCTCTGTGCTGCTGGCCCGTGAGAACTTCGGTTGTGGTTCCAGCCGTGAGCACGCGCCATGGGCACTGGAAGACTTCGGTTTTCGTGCGGTGATCGCACCGAGCTATGCCGATATTTTCTACAACAACAGCTTCAAGAACGGCCTGCTGCCGATCGTGCTGGACGACGCCATTGTCGATCGTCTGTTTAAAGAAACGGCGGCAAATGAAGGCTACCAGCTGACGGTGGATCTGGAGAACAAGGTGGTCGTTACGCCATCCGGTGAGAAGATCCCGTTTGAGGTGGACGATTTCCGTCGTCACTGCCTGCTGAATGGTCTCGACGATATTGGTCTGACCCTGCAGGATGCTGAGATTATTAAGGAATACGAAAGTGCCCGTCGCGTAAGCGCGCCGTGGCTCTTTCATGTTTAAAACTGGCAGGGTTAAAGCTGGCTGCATCGGAACAGCATCGTTAAAAATAAAACCGGGTGCTCACGTACTTCGTGTACGCTCCGCGCCCAGTTTGATTTTTGCCTTGCTCTTCCATCTTCGCCGACGCTTTTGCCGCTGAATTATTTACTGATGCGGCTGTAGGTTGGGTCAGCAGCGCGTAACCCAACCATTGAACGTAAAGGGGAGTTCGCCTTTGCGGTTGGCGAAAGGAAATCGG
>CETZ01030708.1_pt1 | contig 72396 bp, 62 predicted proteins | sample 531441 | NCBI WGS metagenome assembly CETZ01 (sample SAMEA2623098, study PRJEB7988) | marine metagenome | isolation source: saline water (ENVO:00002010), including | reverse complement strand
TATGGTGAAAGCCATTTTGCTCGCTGACCCGGATGAGATAACTGATCATGCACTCATCGGGTTGCCGATGGGGTCGAATGAGTAGTCTGCTCATGTTTTGAGCATAGAGTTTCAGCGCATGGTCGTGAAGAGATAGTGAGCTGGGATCGGTAAGAAACTTGTTCAAACTTATGTCGAACCCACGTGGTGCGTGGGCCTTAGGCATTTTTTGGGGATAGCAGAAATTTGTTCAATCTTTTCTCGAAAGTTTTGTTCAAACTTATCTCGAATCGAGCCGAAAGATGCGGGCTGTAGAGGTGTTTTGTTCAAGCTTTTGCGAGGATTTACATCTGACATGAAGTGGCTGCTGCGGGCTGTGTCCGGCTGTCTGGCGCTGACGGTGCTGCCTCTGGCCGCCCATACATCGGCGGAACAGGGACCTGAAATGATCGGTTCCCTGATTGAGATCTCACTGGTCTTCCTGCTGCTGGCCCTGCTGCTGCTGCGCCATTACCGCCGCCGCAAAGAAAAGGCACTGACTGAGCAGACGCAACTGCTCAGTGCCATGATTGAATCCCTGCCTGACATCGTCGCCTACAAAGACAAGGAAGGTGTGTACCAGCTGTTCAACAGCCACGCCAGCCAGTTTTTCGGCCTCACCGCGCGCGAGCGTACGGGCCGCCGCGACGAAGACATCTTTGACCCGGTGACCTGTAAGCTGATCCGCCATCAGGACCGCGATGCCCGCCAGCGCCGTTCCCAGACCCGCCACGAGGCCTGGCTGGAAAACGCCGAAGGCAATAAGGTGCTGCTGGAATGCTACCGCCAGCCCATGTTCGATGCCGCTCATACCTACATAGGTCTGGTGTTTCTCTGCCGCGACATCACCCAGAGCCGTCAGCAGCAGGAAAATCTCGAATACCTGGCGCGCCACGATACCCTCACCGGCCTGATCAACCGCAATATGCTGCACGAGCAGCTCAACTTTGCCCTGCAGATGACGCGCCGTAACAACGAGTGCATCGCGCTCGTTTTCATTGATCTGGACCGCTTCAAAGACATCAACGATTCGCTCGGCCACAACATCGGCGACCTCCTGCTGCGTGATGTGGCACACCGCCTGAAATCCAACCTGCGCGACAGCGACATCTGCGCCCGCATCGGTGGTGATGAATTCGTCATCGCCCTGAGTCAGGTGGAAGAAGAGCATGTACAGGAGAAGTGCGACCAGCTGCTGCAGAAGATCGCCCAGCCCTATCACCTGCAGGGTCACCTGCTGACGGTCTGTGCCAGTGCCGGTATTGCCATTTCACCGCAGCACGGCAATTCCGCTGAATCCCTGATGCTGCACGCCGACGCGGCCCTTAACCGCGCCAAAGCCCAGGGCCGCAACTGCAGTTATGTGTATTCAGAGAAGCTCACCATCAACCAGCACAATCAGCTGTCGCTGGAGCAGGACCTGCGCAAAGCCTACGCCGGAAACGAATTCCAGCTGGTGTTCCACCCGCAGTGGCGCACGGGTAACGCCAGACCGGAGCGGGTCGAGGCGCTGATCCGCTGGCCGCACAAAACCCGCGGCATGGTGTCACCGCACGAGTTCATTCCACTGGCCGAAACCACCGGCATGATCATGGAGCTTGGCCTGTGGGTGCTGCGTACCTCCTGCCTGCAGTTTCTGCACTGGCGCGAAGAAGGGCTGATGCTGGAAAAAATCGCGGTGAACGTCTCGGCCATGCAGATCAACTCGCGCTTCGCCGATACCGTCGAGAACATCCTGCGCGAACTGAATTTCGACCCGCACTGGCTGGAGCTGGAGGTGACCGAGTCTCTGATGATGTCCGGCATTACCGAGGTATCCCAACAGGTGCATAAACTGCGTGAACTCGGTGTTGAGTTCTCCATCGACGACTTCGGCACCGGTTACTCCTCGCTGAGCAAGCTCAAATCCATGCCCGTGAGTGTGCTGAAAATCGACCAGTCCTTTGTGCGTAACGTGCACAAAGAAGCCAACGATTACGAAATCGTGCGTGCCATCATTGCCATGGCCCGCAGCCTGGGTCTCACGGTCGTGGCCGAGGGCGTGGAGAATCAGGAACAGGAAGACACCCTGCGCAACCTCGGCTGCGAATGGCTGCAGGGCTACCTTTACGGCAATCCGGTCAGCGGTGAAGATTTCAGCCGCGAGTACAGCGCTGACGGCAGTGAACAAACCAATGTGAACAGAGCAGAATGACGGATCAGATCAGTTATACCGATGACGGCGTTGAACGTCAGTCGCTGAAAAAGTACACCGAAAGCGCGTACCTGAATTACTCCATGTACGTGATTCTCGACCGTGCCCTGCCGCACGTCGGCGACGGCATGAAGCCGGTGCAACGGCGTATTGTCTACGCCATGAGCGAGCTGGGCCTGCGCTCCACCGCCAAGTACAAGAAATCCGCCCGTACCGTGGGTGACGTGCTGGGTAAATACCATCCGCACGGTGACAGTGCCTGTTACGAAGCCATGGTGCTCATGGCGCAGCCCTTCTCCTACCGCTATCCGCTGATCGACGGTCAGGGTAACTGGGGCGCGCCGGATGACCCGAAATCCTTCGCCGCCATGCGCTATACCGAGGCCAAGCTGTCGCCCTTTGCTGACGTCCTGCTCAACGAGCTTGGGCAGGGCACCGTCGAGTGGCAGCCGAACTTTGACGGCACCATGGACGAGCCCTGCACCCTGCCGGCGCGTCTGCCAACGGTGCTGCTCAACGGCACCACGGGTATTGCCGTGGGCATGGCCACCGACATTCCGCCACACAACGTGCGTGAGGTGGCCAGCGCCTGTATTCACCTGCTCGACAACCCATCTGCCGACATCGATGCCCTGTGTGAGCACGTCTCCGCGCCGGACTTCCCCACCGACGCCGAGATCATCACTCCACGTGCGGAGCTGCGGAAGATTTATCAGGAAGGCCGTGGCAGCGTGAAAATGCGCGCGGTCTATACGGTGGAAGACGGTGATATCGTCATCACCGCCCTGCCGCATCAGGTCTCTGGTGCACGTGTGCTGGAGCAGATTGCGGCGCAGATGAACGCCAAGAAGCTGCCTCTGGTTACCGACCTGCGTGACGAATCGGACCATGAGAATCCGACCCGTCTGGTGGTGGTGCCCAAGTCCAACCGTGTCGACACCGAGGCCGTGATGGCGCACCTGTTTGCCACCACGGATCTGGAAAAGAACTACCGCGTCAACATGAACGTCATCGGCCTTGATGGCCGTCCGCAGGTAAAAAACCTGAAGATGATGCTCAGCGAGTGGCTGACCTACCGCACCGAAACGGTCCGCCGCCGTCTGCAGCACCGCCTCGATAAAGTGCTCGCGCGCCTGCATATCCTGGAGGGTCTGCTGGTTGCCTTCCTCAACATTGATGAAGTGATTGAGATCATCCGCACCGAAGATGAGCCCAAGCCGGTGCTGATGCAACGCTTCGGCATCTCGGATATTCAGGCCGAAGCCATTCTTGAGCTGAAACTGCGTCATCTGGCCAAGCTGGAAGAAATGAAAATCCGCGGTGAGCAGGATGAACTTGAAGCAGAGCGTGACAACCTGGAGAAAACCCTGGGTTCCGAGCGCCGCCTGAAGACCCTGATCAAGAAAGAAATCACCGCCGACGCGGAGAAGTTCGGCGATGAACGCCGCTCACCGGTTGTCACCCGTGCCGAGGCCCGCGCCTTCAGCGAAACCGAACTGGTCGCCACCGAGCCGGTGACGGTCGTACTGTCGCACAAAGGCTGGGTACGGGCCGCCAAAGGCCACGACATCGATGCGGAGAACCTCAGCTACAAAGCCGGGGACAGCTTCTTCGCCCTGGCCAAAGGCAAATCAAATCAGAACGTCGTCTTCCTCGACAACACCGGCCGCTCCTACAGTCTGCAGGCACATACCCTGCCGTCCGCCCGTGGGCAGGGTGAACCGCTGACCGGCCGCCTGAATCCGCCACCGGGCAGTATCTTTATAAGCACCCTGATGGGTAAAGACGATGATCCGTACCTGCTCTGTACTGACGCCGGTTACGGCTTTATCGGCACGTTTGCCGACATGCAGAGCAAGAACAAAGCCGGTAAAACCCTGATCAGCGTGCCGGACAACGCTAAAATTCTGCCGCCCACACTGATCAGCGAGCCGGAGAAATGCTGGATCGCGGCCATCACCAACGAAGGCCGTATGCTGGTATTCCCGGCCGCCGATCTGCCGCAGATGGCCCGTGGTAAAGGCAACAAGATGATCAATATCAGCAGTGCCCGCGCCGCCGCGCGTGAAGAGCTGATGATTGCCGCCATCGCCTTCACCGAAAGCGACGTGCTGGTCGTCAACGCGGGTAAGCGGCACCTGAAGCTGAAGTTTGCTGATCTTGAGCACTATCAGGGCGAACGCGGACGCCGCGGGAACAAGCTGCCACGCGGCTTCCAGAACGTCGACAGCATGGAAATTCTCCGCGACAGCTGAGCCCGGGGCAGCATCACACCGGAGTCCTCCGTGCCTGACAGGTGTATGTTTTCTGAACTTCAGCGGCGCACCGGGGTCATTCAGTAACGCTTATCATTTAAGAGCTGACACTGATGACCCCCTTAACTTTTCTGCAAACCCGCGGCGCGGTGCGTCACGGGATGGGCCTTTTTACTGCCCTGTTCTTCCCTCTGGTCTTCCTTATGGCCATGCCTCTGCAGGCCAGAGAATTCACCCTGGACGGCGACTTCAGCCGCGATACCCTGATCAATATGGCACGCGAGCTGGCCAAAGAACCCTATCAGCCTGCCGCAGAGGTCCCGGATGAGCTGGGTGATCTCGAGTACGACGAGTACCGGGCCATCCGCTTCCGCCCGGGCCAGTCGGTCTGGGCCGATCAGGATTCACCTTACCGCATGCAGATGTTCCACCCCGGTTTCTTCTACAAGCAGCCGGTGGAAATCGCCATAGTTGAAGACGGCAAGGCACAGCACCTGCCCTATTCCGCGGATTTCTTCTCGGTCGATCCCCCGGCAGAAGTCACCCTGCCCGATGAAGACATCGGTTATGCCGGGCTGCGCCTGCATACGCCGCTGAACAACCCGGATATCTGGGATGAGCTGATCGTCTTCCAGGGCGCCAGTTACTTCCGCTCTCTCGGCCGCGGTCAGCTGTACGGTCTGTCGGCACGTGGCCTGGCGGTGAAAACCGGCTCCCCGGAAGGGGAAGAATTCCCCATTTTCCGTGCCTTCTGGATCGAAAAGCCCACCCCAGGTGCCAATGCTGTGGTGGTGCACGCGCTGCTCGACAGTGACAGCGTCACCGGCGCTTACCGCTTTACTATCCGCCCCGGTGACAGCACCCAGGTGGATATTGAAGCCACCCTGTTCCCACGGGTGGAGATGACCGACTTCGGGCTCGCCCCGGGCACCAGCATGTATTACTTTGGCCCCAATGACCGCCTTGGCATTGATGACTTCCGCCCGCGCGTGCACGACTCCGACGGTCTGCTGATGAAGAACGGCAACGGCCAGCGTATCTGGCGCCCGCTGTCGGATCCTGACACCCTGCAGATGAGCGCCTTTGTCGATACCTCACCCATGGGCTTTGGTCTGATCCAGCGCGAACGCGACTTCAATGCCTATCAGGATCTGGAAGCCCACTATGAAAAACGTCCGAACCTCTGGGTCGAGCCGCTGGGTGACTGGGGTGCCGGACAGGTGGTGCTGACAGAGATCCCGACCAATTCAGAAATTCACGACAACATCGTCGCCTTCTGGAAGCCCGAAGCACCGATGAAGCCGGGACAGTCGTACAGCTTTGCTTACCGCCTGACCTGGGGTGAAGAACCCATTGCCGCGCCGGAGATGCTGCGCGTCGAGGCCACCCGCATCGGCCGTGCCGACATCGCGCAGCCAACGCCAAGACGTCTGGTCATCGTGGATTACGCCGCGCGTGATAACCAGCCGCTGTCAGACGAGCTGCCCAAGGTTCATGTCGAGACCAACAATGGCCAGATCAGCAACGTCGTGGTGCGCCGTCATCCGGGCATTCATGGCTACCGCGTGGCCTTTGAGCTGGACCCTCAGGGAGCCGCCATGGCAGAGCTGCGCCTGACCCTGACAAGCGCCGATGAGCGCCCGGCCGAACACTGGGTTTACCGCTGGACGGAAGAAGGATGAACCACACCGCCACCCCGGACAATCCAGTCCACCTGCATCAGAAAGGCATGCCACCGCTGCATCCGGCAGCCATGCCGGTGCAGAACCTGGGTCGCAGCACGGGTGTTCCCCGGGCACCGGGCCGTCCGCTGCACCGCACCCGCCTGCTGGTGTTCAGCGCCTCCTTTGCCCTGCTGACGGCCGGTGTTGCGGAGATGTACTTTGTGCTCTCACTGGGAGGCCTGACGCCGCTGGAATGGGGCATGCTGGTGCTGTTTGCCCTGACGTTCGGCTGGATTGCGCTGGCTGCGGTCAGCGCGGTGGCCGGATTCATCCGCCTGCTGCGCCGTCCGCAGGATCTCAGTCCCACACGCCTGGAGGCGGAGGGGCGCACCGCCGTACTCATGCCCTGCTACAACGAAGACCCGGCGATGCTGGCGTCGTCCATCGAGGCCATGGTCATGGATCTGGACCAGTTCAGCGCCAACCCGGGATTCGAGTGGTTTGTGCTGAGCGATACCCGTAATCCGCAACAGGCCCTGAAAGAAGAGCAGGCCATCAGCCTGCTGCGCGAACGTCTGGCGGGCAAAGCGCAGGTATTCTACCGCCGCCGCCGTGACAATACCGACCGTAAAACCGGTAACCTGACCGACTTTCTCAGCCAGTGGGGTGGCCGTTACGACTACCTGCTGGTGCTGGATGCCGACAGTCTGCTCAGTGCCGAAGTTATCATCCGCCTGGCCAACCGCATGGAAGCCACGCCCTCTGCCGGCTTGATTCAGACCGTGCCACAGCTGGTCGGTGGCGTGACCTTAGTCGCACGGCTGCAGCAGTTCGCCAACCGCATTTATGGTCAGGTTGTCGGCAGCGGCATGGCTGGCTGGGCCAACCCGGAGGGCAACTTCTGGGGCCACAATGCCATCATCCGCCGCAAGGCCTTTATGGACGCCGCCGGACTGCCACACCTGCCGGGCAAGGCGCCGTTCGGTGGCACCATCATGAGCCACGACTTTGTCGAAGCCGCACTGTTACGCCGCGCCGGATGGGACGTCATCATCGCCGATGATCTGCAGGGCTCGTACGAAGAAAGCCCGCCGTCGATCATTGATCTGGCCATCCGCGACCGCCGCTGGTGTCAGGGTAACCTGCAGCACAGCAAGGTTCTGCCCGCACGCGGCCTGCATTGGGTCAACCGCTTTCACATGCTCACCGGCATCATGTCGTACCTGAGCAGCCCGCTGTGGCTGGCGCTGATTCTGGTGGGGATTCTCATGGCGCTGCAGGCGCAGTACATACGTCCGGAATACTTTGCCAACACCTATTCCCTGTTCCCCGACTGGCCAAGACAGGATGCACCGCGCGCGGTCCGTCTGTTCGTCCTGACCCTGTTGGTGCTGCTGATTCCCAAATTTCTGGGAGCGGCCTTTACCCTGATGCGCCGCGATCAGCGCCGTGCTCTCGGTGGCGCCGGGCGCATCAGCGCCAGTGTGCTGACCGAAATTCTGCTGTCGGCAGCGATTGCCCCCATCATGATGTGTATTCACTGCGGTGCCGTCGCCAGCACTCTGCTGGGCAAAGACAGTGGCTGGGCGCCGCAGCGCCGTGCCGACGGCAGCACGCCCTGGGCCGCCCTGTTCTGGCGCCACCGCTGGCATACCTTGTTGGGTGTGGTGCTGGCACTGACGGCCTGGAGCAATTCGTGGGCGCTGCTGGCCTGGCTGTCTCCGGCCATTATCGGGCTGGTGCTCGCCACGCCGCTGTCGGCAATGACAGCCTCACGCTCCGTGGGCGCCGCCTTTGTGCGCGCGGGTCTGCTGGCCACGCCGGAAGAACGGGAGATACCCGGGGTGGTTGCCCGGCAGCAACGCATCCGCCCGGTGTACGATGAAGGCATTGGAACCATGCCAACGCTGTTGCAGCTGTGCAGCCGTCCGGATCTGGTCACCCGCCATCTGGCCCTGACCCATGTGTATCCGAACAACCCCCACGAAACGCACGAGGCTCTGGCGCGGGTCAAAATTATGGATGCCCGTACCACAGATGAAGCCCTGGGTTGGCTCAGCCTGGCCGAGCTGGATAAAGCGCTGATGACACCCGGGCTGTTCCGCCAGCTGGCCGCGCTGAGTGATCAGCCCGCCGTGGCATCTCTGTAGCCGGGTCCCATTGATCAGTGGTGTTGAAGAGTCCCGCTGATAAGTGGTGTTGAAGAGATCCGCTGGTGAGTGGTGCTGCAGAAATCCACTGAGAAAAACAGCGCTGCGTTTCAGCGCCCCGCTTTCTGCTCACACTGGCTTTCATCGTGGTCATTGCTCTGCGGCAGAGTACCTTCGAGATAGCGCTGCACCGCCAGAAAGGGGTCGGGCTCCAGTGTGGTGACCAGTGTCGTATGGCGCTCCGCCAGACGGGCCATGACCCCATCTCCGGCGGAGCGGCAGATGGCGACATCGACGGAGTGCAGCGGATGGCGGCTGCCGTCGTTGCGCACATGCCATTCGTGCAGGCTGCCCTCACTGGTCAGGCGCAGTGTCCAGACCAGCTCCGGGTCGCCCATTTCAAACGCGTATACCTGCCAGACATCCGCGCGTCCGGCGTGGGGGGCCACCCGGCCATTGGGCTGAACTGCGACTGCAATCAGTGGGGTTGTTGTCATCTTGCCTTCCTCCTCAGATAGACCGAGTATATCGGTCCGGATCGCAGGCCAGTTGACCTGCATCAACCCGGTGATCAGAAAACATACAGTCAGGAGAACGCTCTATGTCGGGCCATGTCAGTAAATTCACCGGTCCTGCCCTGAATGACGCCCGGCTGCAGCAGGCTCAGGCTGACTTCCTCAGCCTCTATCCGGGTGGCTTTGCCCACCCGGACATGCAGGCCATCGCCAGAAAGCACAAAGTGCAGAAGATGCAGGATCTGGTGCAGCAGTCGTTTGCCCCGGATGCCTTTGTCAGCGATAACGCCATCACCGCGGCTATGGTCAAAACAGTGAGCAGCTCATCGCTGGTGTCGGTGTTTGAGAAACCGAAGTTCCGTGATTTCGTTGCCAGCGCCGACAGTCACACCCACGGCATGCTGGCCAACGGCCTGTATGAGTTCCTGCACGGCGACCAGACCAGGGGCTTTGTTGCGCTGGTGCGGGCACTGGCTCCGGCTAAACTGGCCAAGTGGTCGCTGGTGACCCTGATTCCGAACTACTACCACCCGGATGATGAGGTCTTCGTCAAACCGACCACCGCCAAAGGTGTGATCCGCCAGTTTGAGCTGCAGGTGCCGGACTACCGCCCCATGCCTTACTGGGATTTCTACAGCGCTTACCGCGAAACCATTCTCGCCATGAAGGCACAATGCGACCCGTCACTGGGCGTCAGCAATGTCGCCTTCTGCGGTTTTCTGATGATGAACTCCCGCTGAAACTCCGCACACGTCAGCAGGCAAAGAGCCCGCGTGTTATCCTGCTGCCCATGGAGTATTTATTTGTTTATGGCAGCCTGCGTCCCGGCTGGCGCCGCACTCAGACTATCCCCGGGGCAGCCACCATGCGTCGCACCCTGCGCCTCCGGGCGCGTCATCTCGGCCCCGCCACCCTTCAGGGCACGCTGGTTGATCTCGGCCGTTACCCCGGCCTGATCCTGTCAGACGACAGCCGGCACAGAGTCTGCGGTGACCTGTACCGCCTCAGTGATACTGCCCTGCTGTCGCATCTGGACGCCTATGAAGGCTGTGCGCCCGGCGACCCGCTGCCACACGAATACCGCCGCGTTCAGACACAGGCTCAGCCTGAGCAAGGGCCGGCTGTGCGTGTCTGGGTCTACGAATATCTCCCGGGGCGTCGCAAGGTACCGCTGATTCCCGGTGGTGACTGGCTGCAATCTCAGTGATATCCGGTCCCTGCTGACCCGCTGAGCCCCCGAATCCGGCCGATTTTAACCGCCGTGCGCCACCTGCACCGGGGTATACTCTGGCCGACTGAAAAACGACAATAATGAAGGACAGACTATGAAAGCACTCAAGTTCCTGCTCGTGATTGCAGTAGTGGCCGCTGCCGGTATTTTTGCCAGCATCAAACTGGCCCCGGCAGAAACTGCCGCGTTTCTTGTTGATGTGAAACGCAAAATCGGTGGCCTGGAAGTACACAGCATCCAGCTCGATAACGGCATGACCTATGTCTATATGGAAGCCGGTAAAGGTAAGGCTGAGACTCTGCTGCTGCTGCACGGCTTCGGCGCTGATAAAGACAACTACACCGAAGTAGCGCCTTACCTGAAGGATTACCACCTGATCGTGCCGGACCACATCGGCTTTGGTGAGTCCTCCAACCCGTACGAAGCTGAATATACCCCGGCCGCCCAGGCCATGCGCCTGCACGAACTGATGCAGAAGCTGGACATCGACAGCATGCACATCGGTGGCAGCTCCATGGGTGGTCAGATCGCCATGACCTACGCGTCTCTTTATCCCGGTGAAGTGAAGAGCCTGTGGCTGCTGGACCCGGGCGGTCTGTGGTCGGCACCCCGCTCAGAGCTGGCTGAAATCATTGAACGCACCGGCAAAAATCCGTTGACGGCCTCCACTCCGGAAGAATTCCGCGCGGTCTTCGGCTTTGTGATGAGCAAACCGCCGTTTGTACCTGAGTTCATTCTGGATGAGAAAGCCAAGGTACGGATCGACAACTTCGCCCTTGAGCAGAAGGTCTTCGAGCAGATCCGTACGGACAACACCGAAGAGCGTATTGCCGGTCTGACCACTCCGACCCTGCTGGTCTGGGGCGCGGAAGACCGGGTTCTGCATCCCGGTGCTGTGGCTGTGGTGGAAGACCTGATGCCGAACGTTACCAGCATCATCATGCCCGGTATCGGCCACCTGCCGATGCTGGAAGCACCCAAGCAGACGGCCACTGACCTGAAAAACTTCCTCAACGGACTCTGACCCGTAGCGGATAATCCGTAGCGGATAATCCACACAGGAATCAAAGAAAGCGGCTGCGGCCGCTTTTTTTTGTGCCCCGCAGAGCGGCAATTCATCCGCTACTGCAGCCCCTCTGTCATGGTCCTTGCTGGATCAGGCCGTTATAATCCGCCCCTTTCTTACGATTTGAACGGGAACACGTCATGACCACCAAGAAAACCGTGACCGAACGTCTCTACGACGACTACGCCCAGTCCTTCACCGTCAGCGATCTGCTGTTTGAAGTACGCACTGAACACCAGCATCTGGAAATCTATGAAACCCCGGCACTGGGTCGTGTGATGCTGCTCGACGGCGTGGTCCAGACCACCGAGAAAGACGAATTCATCTATCACGAAATGATGGTGCATGTGCCGCTGTTCGCTCACCCCAACCCGAAGCGCGTGCTGATCATCGGCGGCGGTGACGGCGGCATCATCCGCGAAGTCATGCGCCATAAGAACATCGAACACGTCACTCAGGTTGAGATCGACCAGAGCGTCATCGACATGTGCAAACAGTACTTCCCGAACCACTCAGCCGGTGCCTATGACGATCCGCGCGCCAACATCGTAATTGCCGACGGCAAAGACTTTGTCGCCAACTGCACCGAGACCTTCGATGTGATCATTTCTGACTCGACCGACCCGATTGGTCCGGGCGAAGTGCTGTTCACCTCTGACTTTTACGCGGATGAGAAAAAGTGCCTGAACCCGGGTGGCATTATGGTGGCGCAGAACGGTGTGCCCTTCTTCCAGGGTGATGAAATCACCAACACCTACACCCGCCTGAGCAAGCTCTACCGCGAAGCCAGCTTCTATGTGGCACCGGTTCCGACTTACACCTGTGGTTTTATGACGCTGGCCTGGGCGACCGATGATGAAGTACTGCGTCAGCAGTCGGTGGATACCATTGCGGAACGTTATGAGGCCGCTGGATTTGCGACGCGTTATTACAACCCGGAAATTCACTGTGCGGCGTTTGCGCTGCCGAATTATATTCGTGAATTAATGAAGTAAGCTCTGAAATAATTTCACTTTATTCAGATTTTTCTTCCGGAGGATCTTATCCTCCGGGCCTCCTGCTTTTTTCGTCGACGACTCGCTAATCCCTTCTGACTTTAAGCTCACCAGGATCACGGGGTAATTCGGCGTCCTGCCTCAGTACCCCTGTCGAAACATCCTGTTTCTCCGATCGGCTCGCTTTTCGTCATCCGGGGCTCGCAGCAGACGAAAAGAACGAAAGCGCGCATTACTCCTCCGAAGAAACACCTCAGAAATTCAGAATTTTATCCGCCCAGCAACAAAAAAGCCTGAGATTACAGAAGTGATATCTGCAATGCTCAGGCTTTAATAGCCCTCCGGATTCAGCGCTTAGCTAACCCGGGACAACACTTTCTTTCAGACCTTCAGGCTGCCACGGACTTTTTCCAGCAGCTTGGCACCCATGCCTTTCGCCTTGATCACGTCATCCACAGACTTGTAAGGACGACCGGCAACAATGGCTTCTGCCTGCTTGGTGGACAGACCTTTTACAGCGGCCAGTTCTGCAGCGGTGGCTTTGTTAACAGACACAGGCGCAGCCGCTTCTTTCTTCTCGGCGGCTTTTTTCGCAGGCGCTTTAGGAGCAGCTGGCTTCTTGGCTTCCGCGGGTTTTTTAGCCTCTGGCTTGGCAGTTACTGGCTTAGCCGTCTCAGTCTTGGCGGCTTCCGGTTTGGCGGTTTCGCGCTTGGCGTTGATATCAACGACTTTGGCGTCTGCTTTGGCGCTTTCCACCAGTTGCAGATCCACACGGTATGGCAGATCAAAGTTGCGGAAATCGCGGGTTTCGAAGTTGTCGCCGTTCCATTCACGCAGCATCAGGCACAGGGTCCAGTTGCCGACAGAAGGCGCTTTGAAGATCAGATCGTATTCGCAGCCTGCAAGAAAGTGCTGACCCAGCATTTCACCGATCTGTGTACCGGCCAGAGGCTGGCCGTTAAAGTCACCGCCAGTGAACGGACGGTTCAGAGCCCAGAGTTCCAGACTCAGCGTACCGCTGATATTGCCTTCCGGACGGTCAGAACGGATGGCATCAAGGTTAACGATCACGCGGTCATTCTCAATGCGGTAACCGGCGTTACCGGACAGGAAGAGACCGTCGGTCTGAGTTTGGGTGTTGTTCTGGATTTCAGTAAGCATGGCGATTCCTTTAGCTTATGTGTGACGTGCCCCGGCAGAATGGCTTTCCGCTGAGCCGGGCGGTCACAATAATAGACAATTATGACAATTGTGCGAGGGATTTTTGACGGAAAGCCGCATTTTATTTACAGCTTTGAAATCCGGGCCGGTGACTGGCCCGCAGAACAGACTCAGATACGTGCGACGTCGACGGAGACACCCATCACCGGGTCGGTACCGCCGCCGAAAATCACGCCTCGCAGAGGCGTAACGTCGTAGAAATCACGTCCCCAGGCGGTGATGATGTGTTGTTCACCGGCCATGGTGTTGTTGGTCGGATCAAACTCAAACCAGCCCTCTTCCGGCGAATACACCGACAGCCAGGCGTGTGTGGCATCGGCACCGACCATTTTCTCCTGACCTTCCGGTGGCAGGGTCTCGATGTAGCCCGAGACGTACTTGGCGGCAAAACCCAGGGAGCGCAGGCAGGCAATCTGCAGATGGGCGAAGTCCTGACACACGCCTTTGCGGCTGGCCATGACCTCCGACAGCGGTGTGGCGATGGTGGTTGCCAGTGGTGAGTATTCAAACTCGGTAAAGATGCGGTCGGTCAGCGCCGACACCGCGTTCAGCAGCGGCCGGTCCGGCTCAAACAGGTCTTCGGCAAAGGCTTTCAGCTCAGGAGCGGCCTTGATCATGGCCGAATCCATCTGATATTCCCGCGCCAGCAGTACATCACCCGTCGCCGGGTTACGCATCTGGCGCAGTACCTCGGCACAGGTCAGGCCCATATCCAGACTGATACCGCCTGTCTGAGGACGGGTTTCCACCTCACTGGTGGCTGTGATCACCAGCTCACGGTGCGGTTTCTGAATCTCAAAATGGAATGCGGTATTACCGAAATAGTCTTCCCGCAGATGGCCGGACACCGCAATCGGCGAGGCTTCGACCCGGCTGGTGTGGCAGGTCTGACGCCCTGTGGTGCGCGGTGTCATGTGCGCCAGGTTGTAGCAGTAGGACACCCGGTCGGCGTATTTGTATTCGGTGATGTGGCGGATACGGTAGCGCATTACAGACCTTCCCACTGGCCACTGACCAGCTGCTGCGACTGCTCTCTGTGGTCAAAGTAACGGTCACTGATCAGGTTGCTGATCTGAATCATGGCGGCTTTCTGTTCCTGCATGGTCACTTTCAGTTTTTTGCGTGCACCACTATCGTCGGCACAGGTTTCGGACAACGACAGCAGACGGATGCGGCTCAGAGCTTCAACCAGCACCCGCTCGACCGCAGGCAGTTCGTGCAGGTAGGTTTTCTTGTTCGGCATTTCGCGCAGCTGGACCTGCATCTTCTCCAGCTGATACATGATGGAACGCGGGTTGGACGGATCCAGCAGCACCAGGTCAAGACCGGTCTGCAGCGCGATACGCGCACCATGACGGCGGCGGTAACTGATCAGGCCTTCCATGATCAGCAGCAGAGCTTCGGTAATCCGCGACTGTTCCGGTTCCGGCAGTACCGGCCCAAGCAGACCACTGATCAGTGCGGCGCTCTGCATCGCCCGTTCCAGACGGCGGCCGATCTCGAGGAAGCGCCAGCCATAGCCACGCACCATACTTTCGTGACTCAGACCGGACAGCGCCATCAGCGCCGTGACCAGCGGGTTCAGCACATCTTCCGGCGACATCATGCCGGAGGGCTGACTGATGCTCAGCGCCGGGATGGTATCGCGGATGTCGTTGATCACGCGATAGGTGTCCGAAGTCAGCAGTTCTTTGGCCTCGTCAGCGCAGAACAGCATGCTGTTCAGCATGTTGCCGATGGCATTGTGCACCGGACCTTCCAGCAGCTGACGGGTCATGTCACTGTCGGTCGGCGGCACATTCATCACCGGCGTGGAGGTCGCTTCGGCAATCACCTGCAGCAGATAGGCACGCAGCTCCGGCGTCAGCGGCTCTTCACCATTGAGGAAGCTGTACGAGGTCCGCAGGATGCGCAGCGCCGCTTCCGCGCGTTCGGCGTAGCGGCCCAACCAGAAGAGGTTTTCCAGTACCCGGCTTGGCAGATTAACCAGATCCGTATCCCTTGCAGTCTGCTCATCGCCGCTTGGCAGATTGCTGACTTCACGCTCGGGTTCAGAGGCCACCACCCAGGTGTCTTTCGATGACGCACCGGTCTGGCTGGAGATGATGAACTGATCGTCTTCCAGACCGACCCGGGTCAGACCACCCGGCATAATGCTGTACGAGCCGGTACCGGCAATGGCGTAACTGCGCAGAATCGCCGGGCGCGGCTGCAGGCTCTGATCTTTCAGGGTTGGCAGATAACTCGACGGCAGCAATGGCTGAGCGATGTACTGCATCGGCTCGGCTTCAATGCGGGCTTTCAGTTCGGCCAGCTGTTCTTTCGTGGCATGCGCGCCACTTACGGCGAACTGCCCGGTCATACGGAAGGTCGGCTTGACCACAAGCTGTTCAAGATGAGTAAGTACATACTCACGGTCTTTGCGTTCACCACACCACCAGGTTTCCACCGACGGCAGGCGCAGCTCGCGGCCCAGCAGGGCTTTGGAAATGGCCGGCAGGTATTTCATCAGCACCGGGTTTTCCAGCACGCCGGAACCCAGCGGATTGGCCACCACCAGATTACCCGAGCGCACCACATCCAGCAGGCCGGCAACGCCGAGACGGGAGTCACTGCGCAGCTCTACCGGGTCGCAGAACCAGTCATCGACACGACGCAACAGGACGTCCACACGGTTGAGACCGTCGAGGGATTTCATCCACAGGAAGCCGTTACGCACCACCAGGTCATCACTCTGAACCAGATAAAAGCCCAGGTAGTTGGCCAGATAGGCGTGTTCAAAATAGGTTTCGTTACGCGGACCGGGGGTCAGTACCGCAATACGTGGACGTGACTGGTGCGGGCACAGGCTGATCAGCTTGGCGCGCAGCTGCTGGAAGAAGGCCGCCAGACGGTGGACATGGCTGTCGCGGAACAGGCTCGGGAACACCCGCGACATGACCGTACGGTTTTCCAGCGCGTACCCCATGCCACTCGGTGCCTGCGTGCGGTCGGAGAGCACCAGCATGCTGCCGTCTTCGCGGCGGATCATATCCACGGCGTGGACAATCAGTTCATGATCACCCGGCATCTTGATGCCATGACAGGCACGCAGGAAACCGCGGTGGGCAAACAGACCTTCCGGCGGAATCACGCCGGTGCGGATCAGCTGGCGCGGGCCATACAGATCGCGCAGCAGCAGGTTAAGCAGCTCGGCACGTTCCAGCAGGCCACTTTCAATATCGCCCCACTCATCGCTGCCGATGATGTTGGGCACCAGATCCAGCCCCCAGATGCGCGCCGGATTGATGTCATCGGTATAGACGTTGTACGACGCACCGTCATCACGCAGCAGACGCATGGCCTTCTGCTGACGCTCATCAAGGGCTTCAGGAGTGATGCTTTTCAGACTGTCGAGCAGATAGGCCCAGTGCGGTTTGATTTCACCGTCGGCACCACGGACTTCGTCCCCGGCTAATCCGGGGACGTTGTAGTCCAGGGTGTTCAGACCCGTTTGCTGAGGAAGCTCGGCGCTCATAATGTGTTGTCAATTCTGCTGGCCAGTCAGGGCCGCTCATTATGGCAGATAACCGCCGGGTTCTCAGCTTCTGGGTTTGGTCCGCAGATCCAGGGTCCAGGGATACTCGTCGTACGACTCTTCCGGTGGTGGCGCCATCGGACGTGGGTCCGTGTGCGGGAAGAACTGACGCAGGGCATCCACATCCGGACGTGGCGTGAACGGCCCCTGAGTAAACTCGGTATCCGTGAAGCGGTTGCCACGGCGGGATTCCGCTTCAAAGGCGTTCACCGGGAAGGTGTCGTAGCTGCGGCCACCCGGATGCGATACGTGGTAAGTACAGCCACCGATGGAGCGGCCATTCCAGGTATCAATCAGGTCCAGCGTCAGCGGTGCATGAATACCGATGGTCGGGTGTAGCGCCGATGGCGGTGCCCAGGCCTTGTAACGCACGCCAGCCACGAACTCACCATGACGGCCTGTGCTGCGCAGTGGAACACGACGACCGTTACAGGCCAGCACATAGCGCTCGCCGGTCAGGCCGGTGACCCGCACCTGCAGACGCTCAACCGAGGAATCCACATAACGCGCGGTACCGAAGCTGGAGACTTCTTCACCCAGTACGTTCCATGGCTCAATCGCCCAGCACAGCTCCAGCTGGATATCGCCCAGCTCCACCGTGCCGTAATGCGGGAAGCGGAATTCGCGGAACGGCAGCAGCCATTCGGCTTTGAAATCCAGACCGTGGGCCTGCAGATCGTCAGCCACTTCTTTCACGTCCTGCCAGATGTAGTGCGGCAACATGAACTGGTCATGCAGACGTGTACCCCAGCGCACCAGTTTCTGCTTGTACGGGTTCTTCCAGAAACGTACCACCAGAGCCCGCAGCAGCAATGCCTGCACCAGCGCCATGCGGCTGTGTGGCGGCATTTCGAAACCACGGAACTCAAGCAGACCGAGACGGCCCGCCGGGCTGCCCGGGGCAAACATCTTATCGATACAGAACTCGGCACGGTGGGTATTACCGGTCAGGTCAATCAGCAGGTTACGCATGATGCGGTCAACCAGCCACGGCTGCGGTACTTCACCTTCCGGAATCTGCTGGAAGGCAATTTCCAGTTCGTACAGGTTCTCGTCACGGCCTTCATCCACACGTGGCGCCTGCGAGGTCGGGCCGATAAAGGCACCGGAGAACAGGTACGACAGTGACGGGTGATTCTGCCAGTAAGTCACAAAGCTGCGCAGCAGGTCCGGACGACGCAGGAAGGGGCTGTCCGCCGGGGTCGCGCCACCCAGGGTAATGTGGTTACCACCACCGGTACCGGTATGACGGCCATCGAGCATGAACTTTTCAGAGCCCAGACGCGATTCGCGTGCGGCCTGATACAGTTCCGTCATGTTGCTGACCATATCTTCCCAGTTGGTGGCCGGGTGAATGTTCACCTCGATAACACCCGGGTCCGGGGTCACCAGCAGTTTCTGCAGACGGTGATCGCGCGGCGGTTCATAGCCTTCGATCACCACCGGCATATCCAGCTCGGTCGCGGTCTCTTCAATCAGCGCCATCAGGTTGATGTAGCCTTCAAGGTACGGCAGCGGTGGCATAAAGATGTGAATCTTGCCGTCACGCGGCTCGATACACATGGCAGTACGCATCAGATTCTTCCAGCGGTAGCCATCCTGCTCTCCGGCAACAGCACCCTGCGGAGCCTGAGTCTGTGGCGCAGCACTGCCCGCGGCAGGCTCACGTTCCAGCGCCATCTGGACGATGTGCTCAGCGGTATCCAGCGGCCCGGTTTCACGGAACGGATCAGCCTCTTTCACCAGCTTGTCGTCCTGCGTCGCAGGCGGCAGGCTGTTCAGTGGCAGACGCAGACCAATCGGCGAATCGCCCGGAATCAGCGTCAGGCGCTCACGGCGGAATTCCCATTTACAGGACTGCCAGCAGTTGCCGTAGTAGTTCCACTCAATCGGAATGACAAAACCGGTCGGGGTATCCAGACCCTGCTGCAGTACGCGCGCCAGACGGCGGCGGCCCAGCTCATCTTTCTCGCTGGCAATGCTGCCATCAATTCCAGGTGGCAGGTTCTGTTCTTCCAGCAGGTAATGCAGACCGTCTTCATAGGCCGGATGCACACAGAACTGCGGCACGTTGAACAGAGCCGCCAGACGCTTGGCAAAACTTTCTGCCTCTTTATGGGTGTGGCCGTAATTCTTGTCGATGCGGGCCAGCAGCGACTGACGACGCCACAGCGGCTCGCCATCGGTACGCCAGAACAGACCCAGCGCCCAGCGCGGGACTTCTTCACCCGGATACCACTTGCCCTGACCGTAATGCAGCAGGCCCTGTGGCGCGAAATGATCGCGCAGGCGCAGCAGCAGGGTTTTCGCCAGTGACAGTTTGTCTTTGCCCAGGGCTTCGGTATTCCACTGTGCGGATTCCATATCATCGATGGAGACGAACGTCGGCTCACCGCCCATGGTCAGGCGGATGTCTTCCTGCATCAGGATGTCATCGACCTTCTGACCCAGTGCCAGTGCATCGGCCCATTCGTTGTCGGTGTACGGCTTAGTTACGCGTGGGTCTTCGTGAATACGGAAGACTTCGTTGCTGTAGCTGAATTCGACTTCACACTCGTCGGTGAAACCGGAAATAGGAGCTGCAGACACCGGGTGTGGCGTACAGGCCAGCGGAATATGACCTTCAGAAGCGAACAGACCAGAGGTCGGATCGAGACCCACCCAGCCCGCACCCGGCAGATAGACTTCGCACCAGGCGTGCAGGTCGGTGAAGTCCGCTTCCGGACCGGACGGACCATCCAGTGATTTCTCGTCTGAGGTCAGCTGCACCAGATAACCGGAAGCAAAGCGCGCCGCCAGACCCAGATGACGCAGCGCCTGCACCATCAGCCAGGCCGAGTCACGGCAGGAGCCTTTGGCCAGCTCAAGGGTTTCTTCCGGCGTCTGTACACCCGGCTCAAAGCGCAGGCTGTACTCAATGTCGTTCTGCAGGCGCATGTTGAGGTTGACGAGAAAGTCGATGGTACGCATTTTTTCGCGCGGAATGCTCTCCAGCAGCGAGGTGAACATATCACCTTCCTGGGTGCATTCCAGATACGGTTCCAGCTCTTTCTGCAGCTGTTTATCGTAAGTGAACGGGAATTCTTCGGCGTAGTCTTCGATAAAGAAGTCGAATGGGTTAATCACCGTCATATCGGCGATGACTTCCACTTCCACCGCCAGACGGGTGGTTTTTTCCGGGAACACCAGACGCGCCTGGAAGTTACCGTAGGCGTCCTGCTGCCAGTTGATGAAGTGATCTTCCGGCTCGACTTTCAGGCTGTAGGCCTTGATCGGTGTACGGCTGTGCGGTGCGGGGCGCAGACGCACCACGTGTGGCGACAGGTTCACCGGGCGGTCAAAGTCGTAGTAGGTCTTGTGCTGTAACGCAACAGTAATGGTCATATCTGGATCCGGCAGTTATCCATGGGGCGCGCTTACGACGGTAAGCAACACCGGTTTTCGGAAAATAGATTTGGGTCAGTCGTGACCCCGCAACGGCGGGGCACGACAGACAGATTACTGGTCAGTGAGGAACCAGGTACGTCCGATCAGGAAGTGCAGATTGCGGATGCTGATCTGCAGTTCGTTCAGTTCATCACGGAATTCCTGTCCATGGCCGCCATGTTCGCCACAGGCCATGACAGCTCTGTGAAGCTTACGGATTTCTTTAATGACTTTGTCGGAGCGCGGCAGCGCCTCGGCTGCGAGAATCATTTCACTCAGACAGAATCCGGCGGAACGCGGGAAGTGCGGGTCCGTCATCAGATACTGCACCACAGCCTCACCTTTGATGGAACTGCGCATAGCACGGCGGAATGGCTGATCGGCATTCAGTGAACGCAGCACGTTACCCCAGATGATCTGGCGGCTGTTGACGGCGAAGTCGTCGTCTTCCACCTGAATGATGGCGGCGACACCGGCGTCGATGTTACGCGTGGTCATGTCCGCGCGTTCCAGATACTGGCCCAGCTGCAGCATTTCCCAGCCTTCATCGCGCGGCATACTGACGCTCATGAGACCGACGATCTGCAGGCAGCAGGTAATCAGGTTGTCGAGGAAGTCATGGCGGTTACTGCGGTTCACACCCTGCTGCAGGTTCTCCTGCACATACTGGGTGGTCTCGTTGATCAGCTCCCAGGCTTCTGCCGGCACCACATCACGTGTGGTACGCACATTCTCGCGGATGGCCATCAGCGAGGAAATAACGGAGCTCGGATTCGTATCGTCACCGAGGAGAAACTTCACCACATTACGTTCATCCTGAACCGAATAACGCTCCGCAAAGCTTTCTTCCAGATTGTTAATCGTGATCAGGTTGTACCAGCCCAGATTGACCTGCCGCGGCATATCAAACAGGAGTTTGTCATAAATACTGAGCAGTCGTGCCGTGCTCTCGGCCCGTTCGATGTAACGGCCCGTCCAGTAAATTCGTTCAGCTACTTTTGAAAGCATCAGGATTTGCCCGCCGATGTATCCACAATCCAGGTGTCTTTACTGCCACCACCCTGAGACGAGTTCACCACCAGTGAACCCTTTTTCATCGCCACCCGGGTCAGACCACCGGTGGTAACGTAAGTATCTTTGCCCTGCAGGATAAACGGCCGCAGGTCGAGATGTCGCGGCTCCGCCTTGCTGCGGCCCACCAGAGTCGGTGCGGTCGACAGCGCCAGTGTTGGCTGGGCAATGTAGTTGCGCGGGTTCGCTTTGATCAGCTCCGCAAAGGTCTCGCGCTCTTTCTTGGTGGAGTGCGGACCAACCAGCATGCCGTAGCCGCCGGATTCGTTGGCTGGCTTCACAACCAGCTTATCGAGGTTAGCAAGTACATACTCACGCTGCTTATCTTCATAACAGAGGAAGGTTTCCACATTCGGAATCAGCGGCTCTTCACCCAGATAGTATTTGATGATCTGTGGCACATAGGCGTAGATCACCTTGTCGTCAGCCACACCGGCACCCGGTGCGTTGGCCAGTGATACGTTACCGGCGCGCCAGGCGCGCATCAGCCCCGGCACACCCAGTACGGAATCTTTGTGGAACACTTCCGGATCAAGGAAGAGGTCATCAATGCGGCGGTAGATCACATCCACCCGCTCCAGACCGGCGATGGTCTTCATGTAGACGCAGTCGTCTTTGTCGACCACCAGGTCACTGCCCTCAACCAGCTCAGCACCCATACGCTGCGCCAGGAAGGCGTGTTCAAAATACGCTGAGTTGTAGATACCTGGTGTCAGTACCGCAATCACCGGACGCTCACCCTTACGTGGTGACAGAGATGCCAGCATGCTGAACAGGTTCTCCGGGTAATCGCCCACCGGCGCGATGTGCACCTTCTCGAACACTTCCGGCAGTACCCGCTTCATGATGGAGCGGTTTTCCAGCATGTAAGACACACCGGACGGTACGCGCAGGTTGTCTTCCAGCACGTAGAACTGACCGTCTTTGTCACGCACCAGATCGGTACCACAGATGTTGGCCCAGACGCCGAACGGCGGGCTGACCCCTTCACATTCTTTGCGGTAGTTGGACGACTGTTTGAGCACGAACTCAGGGATGATGCCGTCTTTCAGGATTTTCTGGTCGTGATACAGGTCGTCGATGAACATGTTCAGCGCTTTCAGGCGCTGCTTCAGCCCGGCGGCGGTCTTTTCCCACTGATTGCTGGAGATGACCCGGGGAATGATATCGAATGGCCAGGCCCGGTCGATGTTGCTGCCATCCATGTAGACGGTGAAAGACACACCCATATCTTTGATGGTCGAATCAGCAGCCAGCTTACGCGACTGGATTTCTTCTTCAGTAAGGCTGGCAAGGTAATTAGCCAACTGACGTGCCGGCTGGCGGGCATTTCCGGGTGAGCTGATCAGCTCATCGTAAAACCCTTCCGGAAGTTCGTATTCTTTCCAATCGATTGACATAGAGGTCCTGACTAGCTGGGCTGTAACATTTACTGAGTAAACACTGCGTCCGTTCACGCCGCAATAAGTGCACCCCTGTGCCACGGGGATTGTCCTCATTGACACGGGACAAACAGGGTTTTTATCCGGAAATCATCTGCTTAGAAGGCTCTGGGACTCAGAAAAGGCGCGTCAGACTGAGCCGTACCGACGTCAGTGTGGCATCTGCCGCACTGCCCTCTTCACCGGCATCCCATTCCAGCAGACGATAATGCAGCGAGGCAGAAATTTCTGTGGTCAGGGTCAGATTTCCGGTCACGGCAAAGCCGGCATTAAAACCTTTTGCCGTATTGTCTGCCCCTTCCTGATCAAAGAAATCCGATTCCGTTCCGTAATAGCGGTAATAACCGCCACCCAGTATCAGATATGGCCTGATACGCCGTTCCGGCATCCACGGCAGCCACAGCTCAGCTTCCATGCCGGAAGTCCGCCAGTCATCAGAGTTGCTGTCAGCCACCCTGAGCCAGGCAAATTCAAAACGGATGGCCTCAGGGCCGACTCCGCCAATCGCCAGACGCGGTGCCTGAAAGTTGAAGGTTCCGCTGTCGGTGAGGTTCTGGTCCGCCGATCCGGCCTCGCCGCTGACCGTCAGATACCAGCGCCCATAGCCGGAATAGCCTTCTGGTTCGTCGTACCAACGCGCCTGAGCGGGTAAAGACAGACAGAGCAGGCCAACCCACAGGATACCGGCTCTCAGCGCCTGGGAGCCGGTACCGGAGCAGCCGGACACTACTGCCGTCATGGCCGGATCAGAAGTCCAGATTCGCGACGTTGAGCGCGTTGGATTCGATAAAGGCCCGGCGCGGTTCAACATCGTCACCCATCAGGGTGGTGAACATTTTGTCGGCACCGATGGCATCTTCAATGCTCACCCGCAGCATCCGGCGGGATTCAGGATCCATAGTGGTTTCCCACAGCTGATCCGGGTTCATCTCACCCAGACCTTTATAGCGCTGGATGTTGATACCACGGCTGCCTTCGGCCATCAGCCACTGCACCGCATCACGGAAGTCGACGATCGGGAAAACACGCTCACCACGACGTATGTAAGCACTCGCTTCCAATGTAGAAGCCAGTTTCTCGCTCATTGTCGCGAGCTTGTTGTAACCTGAGCTGGCAAAGAACTCGCTGTCGAGCAGGTACTCACGGGCAATACCGTGGGTGATGACTTTGATCTCAAGATTGTAGTTACCCCGCTCATTGTCCTGTACCACCGCCAGCTCAAAGTGCGAACCGCTGCGTCCCGCATCCGGCAGACGACCTTTCAGGTCTTCCATCCAGGCTTCCATCGCCGCCTTATCATTCATACGGTCCGGAGTGACACGCGGCAGGCTGACCATCTCATGCAGCACTTCTTTAGGTACCAGACCGGAACCGGACATGCGCTTCACAGTCTCCTGAGTCGCACGGTAGTCATCCACCAGTTTGGCAAAGGCCTCGTCCGAGATGGCCGGCGCATCTTCTGCCGGATGCAGGCTGGCCTTCTCCAGAGCACTGTGGGTCAGATAGCTTTCCATCGCTTCTTCGTCCTTGATGTACTGCTCCTGCTTACCGCGTTTGATCTTATACAGCGGTGGCTGAGCAATGTAGACGTGACCACGCTCGATGATTTCCGGCATCTGACGGAAGAAGAAGGTCAGCAGCAGTGTACGGATGTGCGCGCCATCGACGTCGGCATCGGTCATGATGATGATACGGTGGTAACGCAGCTTATCCGGGTTGAATTCTTCGCGGCCAATACCGCAGCCCAGAGCCGTGATCAGGGTGCCGACCTCAGCGGATGACAGCATCTTGTCGAAGCGGGCTTTTTCAACGTTCAGGATCTTACCTTTCAGTGGCAGAATTGCCTGCGTGCGGCGGTCACGGCCCTGCTTGGCCGAGCCCCCCGCTGAGTCCCCTTCCACCAGGTACACTTCGGAGTTAGCCGGGTCTTTTTCCTGACAGTCAGCCAGCTTACCCGGCAGACCGGCGATATCCAGAGCGCCTTTACGACGGGTCATTTCACGGGCTTTACGCGCGGCTTCACGGGCACGCGCGGCATCAATCATTTTGCCGACCAGGTCTTTGGCCTGCTGCGGGTTTTCCAGCAGGAACTCCTGGAACAGGCGCCCCATCTCCTGCTCTACCGCTGGCTTCACTTCACTGGAGACCAGCTTGTCTTTGGTCTGGGAGCTGAACTTAGGATCGGGGACTTTCACCGAAATAATGGCCGTCAGGCCTTCACGGGCATCATCACCGGTGGTGGATACCTTGGCCTTCTTATCCAGACCTTCCTGAGTAATGTAGGTATTCAGTGAGCGGGTCAGAGCTGCACGGAAACCGGCGAGGTGTGTACCACCATCACGCTGGGGAATGTTATTGGTGTAGCAGTGGATGCTTTCCTGGAAGCCGTCATTCCACTGCATGGCCACTTCAACACCGATACCGTCTTCACGCTGGACATTGAAATGAAACACATCGCTGACCGTGCTTTTGCTTTCGTTCAGGTAGCCGACAAACGAACCAAGACCACCCTCAAATTCGAACACGTCTTCCTTGTCCGTACGCTCGTCTTTCAGATGAATCCGTACACCCGAATTCAGGAAGGACAGCTCACGCAGGCGTTTTGCCAGATAGTCGTAACTGAATTCGGTTTTGTTGGTAAAGGTCGCTTTGGACGGCAGGAAGTTCACCATGGTGCCTGTCGTTTCAGATTTACCGACTTCTTTCAGCGGGTAATCCGGCACACCGTGGGTGTATTCCTGCTCATACAGTTTGCCACCGCGACGGATAGTGAGCTTCAGCTTTTCTGACAGCGCATTCACAACCGACACACCCACACCGTGCAGACCACCGGACACCTTGTAGGAGTTATCGTCGAACTTACCGCCCGCATGCAGCACGGTCAGGATGACTTCTGCAGCAGAGACGCCCTCTTCCGGGTGCAGTTCCGTCGGAATACCACGGCCGTTATCGGACACAGAAACCGAGTTATTTTCATGAATCACCACATCCACACTGTCACAATGTCCGGCCAGCGCCTCATCAATGGAGTTATCCACGACCTCGAACACCATGTGGTGGAGACCGGTACCGTCATCGGTATCGCCAATGTACATGCCCGGGCGCTTACGAACTGCGTCGAGACCTTTAAGGACTTTAATACTCGACGAATCGTAGGTGTTCTCTGTCATTTGGAGCTTTCCTCAATTATTGTGCCCTGTTCCACGTGGAACACTTTGCTGGCAACAGGCTGCCAGACATCGGTCAGTTTTTCTTTTTCTATGCTGGTGATGAAGACCTGACATTTTAAATCTTCCAGCAGCTGGCATAAAGCCAAACGGTGAGACTGATCCAGTTCTGACGCAAGATCATCCACCAGATAGATGGGTTGGCGACCTGATTCATGCTGAAACAGGTAACCCTGTGCAATTTTCAACGCCGCCACTACGGTCTTCTGTTGACCGCGGGATAGCACCTCAACTGCCTGTAGCTTGCCACAGCGGATACGTAATTCCGCACGGTGCGGCCCCGACTGGGTATAACCCAGAACCATGTCCCTTTCCTGCTGACGCTCCAGAACATCAGCGAGAGAAGACTGCTTTTCCCAGCCTGGGTAATACGCCAGTGTGACTTCTATGTGTGGATCCAGTAGCTTCAGAATGCGCTCGAACTCTGGTGTGAAACGCTTCAGATAGTTCCGGCGCTGCTGATCAATCACTTCTGCACTCTCAAGAAATCCGGCATTCCAGACACTGAGCCACTCGTCTTCTTTCTGCTTCAGCACGGCATTACGCTGTTTCAGCTGCTTACGGAAGGTTTTCCACTGCTCCATAAAGTCGTGTTCCACGTGGAACACTCCCCAATCGATGAAGGCACGGCGCTCCTCCGGAGAGCCCGCCAGCAAGCGGAAAGTATTAGGCTCGATGATCTGTACCGGGAGCCAGTGAGCAGCCTGAGCCTGGGAAGTGAGCACCGAGCCATTCTGTTTCAGCAGATGGTCGCCACTGCGCAGCCGCAGGCTCTCCAGCTCACAGGTGCCCAGATCCGGATCTTCTATGGCAACGCTCAGCTCGAGACGGTCTGATTCATGATGCAGAACGTTTTTGAGTGTTGAGGTTCGGAATGACTTACCGGCGGCCATCAGCGCAATGGCTTCAAGAACACTGGATTTGCCAGAGCCGTTAGCACCGTAAATGAAGTTAACCTGGGGGTGAGGTTCACAGGTCAGAGGGTGCAGATTGCGCACCCCGCTGACCCGTAGCTGCCTGATGGGCATAGGGAAGGAATCCGGAGGGAATCAGAGACGCATCGGCATCACAACGTACATGGAGTCGCCGCCTTCCGGCTCTTCGATCAGTGCACTGCTGTTGGCATCGGACAGAGTCAACTTGATCTGATCAGTATCCAGAACACTCATGACATCCTGCAGGTACGACACGTTAAAGCCCATTTCCAGGGAATCACCACTGTAAGTCACTGCCATGGACTCTTCGGCTTCTTCCTGTTCCGGGTTGTTGGCAAACACCTGCAGGTGATCTGTGCTCAGCACCAGACGTACACCGCGGTACTTTTCATTCGACAGAATCGCAGTGCGGTTAAACACCTGACGCAGATCGGTACGGTCCGCCAGCATCACATTGGTACCATTCTTCGGAATCACACGGCCATAATCCGGGAACTTGCCATCCACCAGTTTAGAGGTGAAAGAAAAGTCTTCGGTCTGAGCACGCAGATGGTTGGTGCTCAGCGACAGGCTTACGGAAGCCTCAGGGTCGGTCAGCAGTTTAGCCATTTCCAGCACACCCTTACGTGGCAGGATGATCTGCTGGGCTTCACTCAGGCCGGTAACCGGAATGCTGCAGGTCGCCAGACGATGACCGTCAGTAGCCACCGCACGGAGGTTCGTAGCACTGACTTCCATCAGCATACCGTTGAGATAATAACGGACATCCTGCTGTGCCATGGCAAAACTGGTGCGGTCAATGACATGACGCAGCTGCGCCTGAGGCAGAGCAAAAGTCTGCTCGCCGGAAATTTCTTCAACATTCGGGAATTCAGTGGCAGGCAGGGCCGACAGAGTAAAACGCGAACGGCCTGAGCGGACGTTGACGCGGGTATCGTCCTGTTCGATTTCGATCTGTGCACCATCCGGCAGTGAGCGGCAGATGTCCATCAGCTTCTTCGCCGGAACCGTCACTGCACCCTCTTCTGCTACCTCATCCAGGCTGACACGGCCAACCAGTTCCACTTCGAGGTCGGTACCAGTCAGCGACAGCTGTTGCCCCTCAGTCTCAAGTAACACGTTAGACAGAACGGGTAGTGTCTGACGTTTTTCAACTACACCTGCAACCAGTTGCAGGGGTCTGAGAAAGGCTTCCCTTGAGATAACAAATTTCATGGTTCTCCACTCAATTCCGGTGCCGGACAATGGTGCCGGCATAGGCCAGTAATTTCAGCTTATGTTTGATTGTCCTGACCTCAGGTCAGGTCGTCAGTGTCCGCAGAAGATTTTTATAATCTTCCTGCACGTCTTCACTGGATTCCTGTAATTCTTTTATTTTGCGGCAGGCGTGCAGCACCGTGGTGTGATCACGCCCACCGAACAGCTCGCCGATTTCCGGCAGGCTGTGGTTGGTCAGTTCTTTACTCAGGGCCATAGCGACCTGACGGGGCCGTGCCACTGACCGGGTACGGCGTTTAGATAATAAATCAGAGACCTTGATTTTGTAATACTCAGCAACCGTCCGCTGAATATTTTCCACACTGATCTGGCGGTTCTGCAGCGCCAGCAGATCTTTCAGTGAGTCTTTAATAAAGGGCAGGGTAATTTCATGGCCGGTAAACTGGGCATTGGCAGCCACCCGCTTCAGAGCCCCCTCCAGCTCACGCACATTAGAACGCAGCTTCTGGGCAATAAAGAAAGCAGCATCGTCTGGTAAACGAATGTTCATCTGAGCAGCTTTCTTCATCAGAATCGCCACCCGGGTTTCCAGTTCCGGTGGCTCAACACCCACGGTAAGGCCCCAGCCGAAACGCGATTTAAGACGTTCTTCCAGACCGGCAATTTCTTTCGGATAACGGTCGCAGGTAAGGATCATCTGCTGCCCGCCTTCAAGCAGAGCGTTGAAGGTGTGGAAGAACTCTTCCTGGGTACGTTCCTTACCACCGAAGAACTGAATGTCGTCAATCAGGAGGGCATCCAGACCGCGGTAGAAACGTTTGAAGTCGTTGATCACGTTGAGCTGCAGGGCTTTCACCATATCCTGCACAAAGCGCTCAGAATGCACGTACAGAACCTTAGCGTTGGGGTTCTTCTTCTGCAGATGGTTACCGACTGCATGCATAAGGTGAGTTTTACCCAGACCAACGCCACCGTATATAAAGAGAGGGTTGTACGAACCCCCCGGGTTCTCAGCAACCTGTTGTGCAGCGGCGTAAGCGAGCTGGTTTGACTTACCCTCAACAAAACTGTTGAAGGTAAAGTCATCGTTGAGGAAGCTCTGGTGAGATAAGCCCCCTTCTACCTGCACACCGCGGCGGGTTTTTACCGGTGCAACTGGCTGCGGTTCCGGCTCAGGAGGAGCATCCGCCATCGACAGTTCATCAGAGAGGATACCACTCAGCTCCTGCAGAGCCTCATCCTGTGTGATGCCATCATTACGCTCCGGATATTCATCCCGCGGCGCAGCAAAATTGAGGTTTTCTTTCGGTTCAGCATGGTTACTCGCCCGTTGCGGCGGTGTCTGCACACTGAACATGGGGCGGGTTTCACCAGCAACCAGATTCACATGTGTGATACGGCCACCATTAAGCTCAGAAAGAATCTGCTGAATACGTTCGAGATACTTGTCGCGGACCCAATCTTTAACAAACCGGTTCGGAGCGCTCAGAACAAGCTGCCCATTCGCTTCGGTGCTGGCGATCAGCGGACGGATCCAGGTGTTGTACTGCTGGGAAGGCAACTCGTGCTGCAGATAACCCAGACATTGATCCCACAAAGCAGCCAACATTCACCCCGGAGTGGCAGAAGAGTTTCAGAAAACGGATACAGAAAGCCCCTCAGATAAAGAACCGGAGGCACCCCTCAGAAAGGCCATTCAGTATAGCTGACCCCGTGGAGGTTATCCACAGAATCACGGACATTAATGACAGGTTTCGAGAAAACCCCTCACCGGCTGTGGATAACTTGATCACCTGGCTGTGTAAGAGACCATGAATGAAAATGTGGATAACCACACCCCTCCCTTCCTCTGTGCATAACCCCACATTTGATCCACCGCTTCCGGTCAGCAAATCCTCAGCTGCAACCCAGCTAATACCGGAGTTATGATCTCTGTAATTTATTGATATTTAACAAAAATATCAGGTTTTCCACAGAATCCTGGGTGCTTAATAGTAGTAATAACATTAAACAACCCTCTATACCTTCACATCTCTATACATAATCAGAATGCAATTTTGCTGACCGGAAAACAGACGGAGGAGGATGAGAGGAAACACGACTTGTTCATGAAGCAGAAGAAAGACCGGGAAAAGCCGATAGTGAAATCTTTCAATTACCAGGGTACCTCTGAATAATCTGGTACTTGCTCCGGATTCCGGTAAATTTGCAGATCGCGCAGCCGGATTGCAGGCATAGCGGGTTACCTCAGATGATCACGGGTTTACCGGAAGCCCCTGGGGCGCGGCTTTCAGCCTGCCAGCACTTTGTTGATAAGCTTGTGAAGGGAGCAGCATTCACTGCACTTATCGCCTTGTTCTGACACGCGGAATGCTCGCGCGGAGTCAGTGCGGAATTATTCAGAAGTGCCCCGGATAAATGACGAAGGTTTTCATTGATTTGAAATGTCCTTTTGCATACAATTCCCGGCCCTAAAATTCGGGGGATCTCTGTGCAACACCGTTTCGATACGGAGCTGTACAGCAAATGTCAGAGGTTCCCTGACCCATTTCACTGTTTATCAGGTGATATTGATATGAAACGTACATTTCAACCGAGTGTTCTGAAGCGTAAGCGTACTCACGGCTTCCGTGCCCGCATGGCTACCAAAAACGGTCGCCAGGTTCTGGCCCGTCGTCGTGCCAAAGGCCGTCACAGCCTGACCGTTTAATCGCTGTTGTTCCCGCAGAGCAGCGGCATGCCCGATCAGTCTTTCCGTAAAACTTCGCGTTTACTGAGACCTTCGGAATTCCGTAATGTCTTTGATCAGACGGCTCTGCGCGGAAGCACATCTCAACTGCTGGTGTTAGCAACACCGAATACGCTGGAAAAGCCCCGAATCGGGTTTGTACTGGCGAAAAAGCAGCTGAAGCGTGCGGTCGACCGTAACCGGGTTAAACGCCTGATCCGCGAGTCTTTCCGTCTGCATCAGCATGATCTTGCTAACCATGACTTTGTCATACTGGCCCGTTCAGGCATTCTTGAACTGGACAACCAACAGATTCGTGAGATGATCGACGGCCTTTGGTTCAGACTGAGACGACCTCATGGAAAACACACCGGCAGAGAAAGAAAAGCGCGGCGTTAATCCCGTTGCCGGATTTCTGATTCTGCTTATTGCGTTTTACCGCTACGCCATCAGTCCGCTGTTTGCCAGCCGTTGCCGTTATTACCCAACCTGTTCTGCCTACGCCGATGAAGCCATCCGCAAACACGGAGTATTCCGTGGTGTCTGGCTGACTGTGCGGCGTCTCAGTCGTTGCCACCCCTGGGGTGGTTCCGGCGTTGATCTGGTTCCTGAACCCGATTCGCACACCCACACAAACTCTTCCCATTGTTGTCAACGGAAACCCTGATCATGGATATCCGCCGTATTTTCATTTTTGCCGGTCTGGCGCTCAGTTCGTACATGCTGTTCTACACCTGGGATCAGGATTACGGCAGTGCAGCTAAAAAAGCTTCATCTGCGCCTGAGACTGTTGTTACGGAAACCGCTTCAGATACCCCGGTTGTAACCGATGCTGATGCTGCAGTCAGCCCAATGTCCGGCGATGTGCCGGATGTCACCGATGTCAACGAACAGCCTCAGATTCCGGCCAGTGATAGCCAGACTTCGGCTGTATCCGGTCAGCTGGTGAAGGTTGAGACAGACACCCTGAAAGTCGTCATCGATCTGAAAGGTGGCCAGATTATAGATGCCCGCCTGAAGCAATATCCGGAGTCCCTGGATCATCCGGATGTACCCTTTGCCCTGCTGGAAACCAGCCAGATCCGTAACTACGTTGCTCAGAGTGGTCTGCTGGGTCCGGATGGCGTCGATAAGAACGGCGGTGCTCTGTATACCGCGGAACAGACGGAATACAGCCTGGGTGATGATGACACCCTGCAGGTTGTACTGACGACCAGCACCGACAAAGCGGATGTGAAGAAGATTTACACCTTCCACCGTGGTCAGTACCTGACCGACGTGAATTACCGCGTGACCAACAAGTCACAGGAGCCTTGGAAAGGCGTCTTCTATGCCCAGCTGAAGCGTGATGGCTCGGATGACCCGTCAAAGTCCTCCAGCCTGGGGATGGCCGCCTACCTGGGTGCTGCTCTGACCACGAGCGACGAGCGCTACCTGAAAGTGACCTTTGACGATCTGGAAGAAGGCCCGTACAAATCGGTAGAAACCGGTGGCTGGGCGGCCATTCTGCAGCACTACTTTGTTGCCGCCTGGGTTCCGCCACAGGATCAGCAGCACACCTACAATGGCCGTTACGTGAAAGGTAACTACATCTTTGGTTACTACGACAACACCGTGACTGTGCTGCCGGGTGAAACCGCCATTATGGGCGCTCAGCTCTATACTGGCCCGAAGATTCAGGACCGCCTGGAAGAAATCGCCAAAAACCTCAACCTCGTGGTCGACTACGGCATCCTCTGGTGGCTGGCACAGCCGCTGTTCTGGGTACTGACCTGGTTCCATGGTCTGTCCGGTAACTGGGGTGTGGCCATTATCCTGCTGGTTGTGAGCCTCAAGCTGGTGTTCTTCAAACTGAACTCCATGTCGTACCGCTCCACCGCCAACATGCGTAAAGCCGCACCTAAGATGCAGGCACTGAAAGACAAGTATGGCGATAACCGTGAGAAGCTGGGCCAGGAAATGATGAAGCTCTACAAGAGTGAAAACATCAACCTGCTGGGCGGCTGTCTGCCAATGCTGATCCAGATGCCGGTATTCATTGCGCTCTATTGGGTATTGTCTGAATCGGTTGAGCTGCGTCAGGCGCCGTTCTTCTTATGGATTCATGATCTTTCACTGAAAGACCCCTACTTCATCCTGCCGTTGCTGATGGGTGCCAGTATGTTCATTCAGTTCAAGTTCCAGCCAACTCCGCCAGACCCCATGCAGGCCCGTGTGATGCAGATGATGCCATGGATGATGACCATCTTCTTCCTCTGGTTCCCGGCTGGTCTGGTACTGTACTGGGTGGTGAACAACGTGCTCACCATTGCCCAGCAGTACGTGATCATCAAACAGGTCGAAAAGTCGTAACGACTCAGGTCTGATCAAAAGGCGCTGCGGCGCCTTTTTTGTTGCCTTAAAATGAGGCCAATTACAGATCAGCCCGCAGCCAACAGATATCAGATACCGTAGGGTGGGCACTGCCCTCCTGCCAAACCGGAAAAAGGTTCTCCATGACTCAGGTACACCAGGACACCATCGCCGCCATCGCCACAGCTCCGGGGCGTGGAGGCGTCGGCATTATCCGCGTCTCCGGCGACCGGGCGCGGGCGGTTGCAGATGCGCTACTGGGTCATGCGCCAAAACCGCGTTATGCGCACTACGGGCCGTTCAGAGGTGCAGATGGCACCGTACTGGATGAAGGCATCGCCCTCTTCTTTCCCAACCCACATTCTTTCACTGGTGAAGACGTACTTGAGCTGCAGGGGCACGGCGGCCCCGTGGTGCTTGATCTGATACTCAATGAGGTTGTCTCACTCGGTTGCCGGCTGGCACGCCCGGGGGAATTCTCAGAGCGCGCCTTTCTCAATGACAAGCTCGACCTGGCTCAGGCTGAAGCCGTTGCCGACCTGATCGACTCCGCCTCTGAACAGGCCGCCCGCTGCGCCCTGCGCTCGCTTCAGGGTGAATTCTCCAAACGGGTACAGACACTGCTGGATGAACTGATACACCTGCGCATGTACACCGAAGCTGCCATCGACTTTCCCGAAGAAGAAATCGACTTTCTGTCAGACGGCAAAGTCGAAGCCATGCTCAGCGGCGTAGAGCAGGCACTGGATGCCGTACTCAAAGAAGCAAATCAGGGTGCGATACTGCGCGAAGGCATGAACGTAGTGATTGCCGGGCGACCGAACGCAGGTAAGTCCTCACTTCTGAATGCACTGGCCGGACAGGAACGGGCCATTGTCACCGACATTGCCGGTACCACCCGCGATGTACTGAAAGAACACATCCACATTGACGGCATGCCACTGCATATTATCGACACCGCTGGTCTGCGCGACGCACCGGATGAAGTCGAGCGCATCGGCATCCAGCGTGCCTGGGACGAAATCAGCAAAGCCGACCGCGTACTGCTGATGATTGATTCGACCACCAGTGAAACCGACCCGGAAAAACTGCTGCACGCCCTCTACGACGAACGCGGACTGGAACAGGCCACCGATGACCTGCTTGCCAGTGGCCGCGTGACCGTGATCCGTAATAAAGCAGATCTCTCCGTTGAAACCATCGGTCTGAACAACGAAGGAAGCTACCCCACCATCACCCTTTCCGCCAAACAGAACGCCGGAGTCGATACACTGCGTGAACACCTGAAAGACATCATGGGTTATAAAGCCGGAACAGAAGGTGGATTTCTCGCTCGCCGCCGCCATATTGATGCCCTGAAGCGCGCACAAGATGCCCTCACCTGTGGTCGTCAGCAACTCGAGGGAATGGGGGCTGGTGAATTGCTCGCCGAAGACCTGCGCATGGCACAGAACGCGCTGAGCGAAATCACCGGCGCCTTTACCGCCGATGATCTGTTGGGTGAGATTTTTGGTAGCTTTTGTATTGGGAAGTGATAATTTCAGGATTTGAAAACGTTGTCGACGATCTTTTTCTGCTCTTCTGAACTTAAAAAAGGAAATAACTGCATAACGTTATTTATTCTGAGTTTGATGATCGCGTTACGCATTCTGCTTTCCATTGAGTTGGATCCATAAAGCTTAATAGCACGTAACCATCCCTCTGCGACGTTTCTTGCTATCACGGGATTTGCACCTATAGATGGGCGCTCTGTAATCTGCACGAGAGCATCTTCCGACAAATCCCGTATCAGCCCCCATCGATCATCATGGGAAGGACCACGATCTAGAGAAATGGATCTCATGTATATACGCTGAAATGCATTGCGTATACCTCCTTCAAAGCGCTCTCTTTTTATACCGGAAAAGCGCCAACTAACGACATCTGGTAGAAGAACCGTCGCTATGAATGCCCAACAATCATTTCGAAGAGCATCTGCGGTCGACCCAGAAAAAGCCTTAGAAAAAACTGCTGCTAATTCACTTTCGAGATAACCACGGTCAGATTTAGAGAAACCATTGGGAAAACCGTATTTTGTACATACAGCCAAGACGCTATTTCGGATGCTTCTAAGTGTGTGATCTGTAATTCGGCTACCTCCGGAGGAAGCGTATTTGACAGTATCATTAGATATGAAGTCATCAGGTATACCTTCTTTCAGATATTGGTCTGTCAGAGCCTTCACTGTTCCCGAATCCAGTCTTGGTAGCAGGGTAACGATTGCCATCAGTATAAACCTTTATCCATATTTGCATAAATAGTAGCCCAGAATGCACCTGGATCGAGAAGCTCAGTCATATCTCTAATATTTCTTATGCTTGACTGAGGAAAATATTGCTCAACCCAGTATAAAACATAAGAACCAACAGTATTTTCACCATACTGGGTTTTGTCATCAACAAAAGAGTTGTTGGCTATAGTGTAATAAACTATCTGCCCAATAACAGAGGCCATGACAGACTGGATGATATGCGAATCTTTTTTGATAAAGCTTTCAAAGAAGTCACTATTATCTGTATTAATATAGAGCCTCACTGCATTTGATATATCCCTTTGAGGAGAGCCCGGCTCAAACTGGAGATACCATGGCGCATACTGAAATAGCTTTCCTCTGAACATAGAATTAAAGCTAATCGCTTCGACAGGGAATAAAGAATCATCGGGTTCAAGCTTTATATCAAATGACTCGTTCCAAACGATATTCCCGAAATTTACAGGAGAAAGAGGGCCTGGGTTTCCGGGTACAGCTGCTAACACAACACTGGTTTCAATAAAGACACGTGAAGAAAGTTTAGAGCCGGAAATAAATAGCTCAGGTTGAACTTCCTGGTTTGTACTATCTACATCATATGATGTAATACCAAGCCAAAGCCTCGGTAACCTGCCCTGTCCAGTTCCGTACTGTATACATATCTTGAGACGAAGTTCATCTTCTGGGATAGAGAGATGCTCTGCTATTTCAGAGAAAGAAAGTCTTACTGTTCTGATGAGCCGGACATCTTTCTGATAATCCCAGTTATCAATCAGTGTTTTGGCTTCTGAGGTTGATCCAGCCTGAATCCAATGGGATTTAGTTATAAGGTTATCTGGTATTGAAAGATATGGGAATGCAATATTAGTCATTTTCATAACCTTTGAACAGATAATGTAACAGCTGATTTCCTGGAAAATTCGACCTCAATGAAAACTATGCCCTTAAAGTTTCTTAAACGTATAATTGACTCAGCTCCAGAGTGATTGTTGTCGTCACTATACCATTTGATAACTTCAGGACTTTGAAAATCATCACTATCCTCAGGGGCTTCTGATCCGTCCATGGCAATACCCGTATTTATTAAAATTGAGTTTTCAGCATTCTCAATTACATTAGAATCAAGCTCTAAGGAGAAAATACCAATGCATAATTCATTATCAGAAGATGGAATAATCTTAACGAATGATGACTTCTTGATTTTGATATGATTGACTTTTGAACGTTTGCCTTTTTTTGCTATTCGTTTTTTAGTATCAGAATCGCCACCATAATAACTTTGCAGTGTTCCATTCATCAGAAAACTCCCTAATAGCTTACTGATTTCAGCGACAGACTGGCCGTCGCTGGATCCAGAGTGACGGATCGGATTGGCAACTGTATAAGCTGATTCCTTTAGTTTTTTAAGAGCTACATTTACATAGGTCTTTTCTTTACTTTTTGGTAGGTTGTCCGGAATCCAGTCATCATGTGCTGGTGGTTCTGCTTTCGCAAAGGCGTCCTCAACATCCTCATAACATCTGAATACACCAGCCCAGTGCATTCTGTTATCCGCTAACGGCGCTCCTTCCATGTATTTAACAACAAGCTCGACGGGACGCATTAAGGCGATATGATTGATTTGTTCTGGTATAAGGTTGATTTTTGAATTCGGGAAGGGAACAGATCCGCCATTTATATCTTTTTTGATACTCAATGCACCCAGATCTTTAAGTGGCCGCTGACTTCTGATGATTTGTAGCCCATCTGAATTATTTCTCAATTGATCCATTGCTTCACAGAAAAGATCCATTGGTGGAGTGTATTCAGGTGCTTTTACCGTAATACTTTCATTATTTAGCATCAGCTTAACATTCAGCCGCTTTTCCTCTGGGGTTGAGTGCATCATTCGCGGCCAGAAATACCATAAGATTACTTCTTCTATAGAGGCCATCAACTCCGCTGAGCTTGGAGCATCCTCTCCCTGGAGGAAAACCGGATCAACAATACTTATAGTCGTTCCTGTAAGGCGCTCGGTTCTGCTCATAACGCCAAGTGCTTTTGTAATCGAATCAGCATCATCGTTAATTGCAGGTTCTGCAATACCTCCACTATCGCAGCGGCCCCACCAGTGCCGTCCTGTATACCTTAGAATAGCCGCATCTTTTTCTGTAGTTTCGAACGCTTCTCCGAGGTGGCAGCCGATAAACCGACGTACTGATGTCCCCTGATAATTTGTTTGTGAATCAACAAGAATGGTAGAGATTTCACTACTTAGATAGAGAGCTGTCTTTCCGTAACCATACGTACCACCTCCATGGTGAGTATCCCTTCTGGAACCAATATTTCTCAAGAAATCGATAAAATCTGTATCGCGACATCCTGGTGGTATTCTGTCTGCGCGTGTTGGCCCAGTGAGTCCGACTGTACCAATATCGGATATTTCGAGCATCCAGCGCGTCGATCTCTGAGCCAACTCTTTAAATCTTGAACTCGATTTGGAATCTGGAATTGAATGGCTAAGAACGACATTTTCAAGGGTATCTCTTTCCTTTTCGGATAACTCTCTTAGCCTTATTATGACTGTTGGTCCTTTTCCTTTTTTAGCAGCGTCACATGAATTCTGGAGGGCCTCACGTATTACCGTTGATAGCAGGTCTAAGGTAGGTGTGCCCAACAGTTTTTTGAACCCGTCTGCTGCAAGGTTTCCTGATGCTGAATAAGGCTCGGACTGCAAAGATAAAGGTATCATCCTGTTATTATCCCTTTGAATATTGAGGGTACCTGCGCGGGGAGAATGATATACTCCTCCGCTTGGGATAAATCCACACTGTAGGATATATCCGATACTTTATCCCGCATATTACTCTGAATGTATTTAGGTATAAGTCTGGGGAAGTTGTCTTTAACCGTATACATTGATTGTCTGAATAGTTTAAAACGTGACTGATTCCATTCCGGAGAGTCAGGATCTTCGCAACCACATTCTCGCAGCAAATGTCTTATTTCCAAGTGGGCTGAGGTAAGAGCTGTTATTTCTCTGAAAAGACTACTTATGCTGAGCTCACCTTGATTTACTTCTTCTATAGTCAGGTTGAAGAGGTAAAGATCGCTTCCTTCTGGTTCCAGAAGCTGTTCAAGTGATGAAATTTTTATTTCATACTGTGAGTGTACTGAGGTGGTTTTCACTTCTATCGTAATATCTCTGCCGTTGAAATCGTGCCGGTTGCCCTGAGGACCATTCCAACATCTCCAGGCGTCGGGGGAACAACGAAGAAGTTCACGGAGCGTATATAATTCTCCAACAAGACCACGTACCTTTTTCTTGTCGGGTATTTCTGAAGAAAAAAGTTGCCTGTATTCCTCAAAAGTTTCGGTAACACTTCTGACAGCTGGTATACCTGACAGCACCTTTTGAATTACATCAATAATGAACCTGAAGAAAATCTCGTCCAGCTCAGGACTGGTATTTTTAATATCCAGATACTTCTGTTTCTGGCCAGACAGACTGTATAGTCCGGTTGTAAAAACTAAAGACTTTCCGGAATAGCTGTTACTTATTTTTTCATCACGACTTACAGGTATAAGCACTTTAGCTTCACCCGAGGGTCCAAGACCTATTCTGATCTTTCCCTCGGATGTACTGGCGTCGATAAATCGTGATGGTATTTCTTCCTTTGTTTCGTAACATCCCGATCGCCTGAGCTCACTGATTTGAAGGGCCAGATGTTCTGCTTCAATAGGATGTTGTTGATCAGTCGTCATCTTCATCATCTGCTGACAACGGATTGAGAACTACACTGACATATCTACCGCTTCCTGCTGGGTCTCCAGGAAAAACAATACCGTATCCAACAACGTGGTCTGCAGCGTTAAGCTTCTCTCTGTTAACCGAGGTTGAAACAGAATCTTTATCTATACAATAAAGTATAAGGAGAGGATTTTTTATCCGATCATTACGCCACTTTTTAACAGATTGCCATTTACGAGGAATACTATCCGGCAGTGGTTCTTCACAATCGGTTATCACGTCCATCAGAGACATTAAGGCTTTAATATCCGCTGTTTTATCTGTGCCCGAACGTAATTTCGCCCGATTTACTAAAGCTGGATCAGGTATAATACCCAGTGGTTTTCCTGATGTCTTAACATTTCGTTTATTAGGCTGGAATAAAACAACATTCCAAGATTCCATGTTTTTCCAATTTTTATCGATAAAATTGATAAGAAATTCAGGCTGAAGTTCTTTATGGTCTTCGTGAACCTGGTAGGAGTTAAAAAAATCTTTAACGAGTCCGGCTGTTACACCCTGGTATACATAGTGAGATTTTAAAGTCGCTGATTTTAGACCAGACTTCTCCGCTGTGGAAATCAAATCTGCTGCAGCTTTCCAGTTGTTCAGAAGCAGATTTTTTTCATCCGTATAAAATTTGAATGTCTGGCGGTGCTGTCCACTAAAGTTAATATCACATGCCTGTGAATTACGCATTTTGTTTCTTGCCGTGATCTGCATCCCAGGAATCTGTCGAATACGGACAGCAAAATCCATTGGCGTCATGCCCGGCTGCTCAATGTATTGCTGGATATCAGCCCTGACTTCCGCTTCAATATTGGCCATGTCCCTGAATGCTATTGCAATATCTTCGGGCATCCAGATTCTGGGAATATCTTCATAACCCCGGCGGTATCCAAACCAGCGGCCCATCTGAAGCAATGTATCGTATTGGTTCGTAGATCGGATAAAGTAGCTGACAGACAGTCCTTCCAGTGTGAGGCCCCTTGAAAGTACCGTACCGCCGACAACGAGGTAAATTTTATCTCCGCCACTGTAGTCAATGCGGTCTTCAGTATCGCTTTCTCCGTTCTCAATCGGATATTGGAGTTCGTCCAGTACTTGTTTAATAAATGGTTTCAGGTCTTCAATGGAAGACTCAAATGGTTTGCCTGCTCTGCCACTTTCTCCTGACCAGATCTCCTCCATTAAATGACCGGTAGTACCGGATGCATTTATGAGTGAGTTCTTGTTCGATGCAATCCACTGACGGATGATTTTAGAAACACGTGTATGCAGAACGGTATAAACAGATGTATGAACCAACATCGTTATGTGGCCTGATAAATTCCTGCGCAGCCTATCAGCAGAAGACATAATGAAATAGATAACTGCCTCACTAAGACTGTCAGGCATACCCGGGTAAAAGTCCTCTCTACTTATTTCAGCCTTTTTATGGTCAATCAGTGGGAGTTCCTCAGGCGGGATATAGCGGATCATGTCCAGGCCTTCCTCAGAAGAGTCTGGATTTTCGGCGTCAATAGGGTCTCTCCCGAAAAGCTGTGCTGCACCAAAATAACCATTGGGTTGCGAAAGGCTGGTTATGAAATTCTTAGGATACAGGTCATCTAATTGCCCATCTTCAACGGGGTAAGGGTTGATAAGCACGTTTGCAAATGGCGTTGCTGTATATCCTACGTAGGTAATTGCCGGAATTTCTTTTGTAATTTTTCTTATAAGAGCATTAATTGCGGTGAGATCCTTTTCTTCATCGCTTTTACCGCTGTTTACACTTGCAGAATCACATTCGTCATCAATGACAAGAACACGCATTCCATTTTTAATGACAGATGACGTATCTGCTAGTGTTTGAAGAAGTTTTTTCAGGGGGGATACATTTTTCTTCAATACTGCGAGATTAGCAGATCCGGGGGCTATCCTCGGAAAACCTCCATTGGCTAACCTGCGGAAATCACCATCATCATCACCGCTAGTCAGCCTGTTCCATTTTGTTGGTTCTCTGTTTACCAGATCTTCTTCCATTCGCATCTGAGTCTGCTTGCGCAGCGCATTGGTCAAGCCGGCCAGAATGATTACGAAGTTATAACCAGCATCTACCGCCTTAGCGATAGTTGCGGTCATGTTTGCTGTTTTCCCACTCTGAACGTAGCCGACTACGAGTCCCCGATAAGAAAACTTATCTTTCAATGGATTTGCCAAAAGGGACACTACTTCTGTCGATTCAGCGTCGATACTTCTGATGGTATCAGGCGCCCAATTTTTCGTGTATTCGAGGTAGTTGGCTAGCCGATGCCAGTTGTGATGGTTTTCTTCAGTTCCAAAATACCAGTCTTCATGAACATCATAAATTGAATGTTTCTGGAGATTTTCAGTCTTGACCTCTGTGGCCTGAATATGTGCATAAGCGTCTTCTATGGCTTGCAAATTCTCATTATCCAAGGCCCCGACACTTGAAAGAAGATCTTTTAGTTGCTGTACAGCCGTTTCGAGATTGCCAGTAGAAGCGCGGTTTGATTTGATTTGATGGACGTAGGTGTCAATTTTAGGGGAGCTCATCCTTGCGGCCTTTGACTATCTGCTTAGCAATTAAGCCATTCTGATAGAAAGGTTTATTAGTTACAAGAATGACTGTCTATTTTATGATCTTCGCTACTATAGCAGCCAGTTTCACAGCCAAATACGGAGGCACCGCATTCCCAACCTGAACATATTGTTCAGTTCGGTTTCCTTCAAAGAAGTAGTTGTCCGGGAAGGTCTGAATACGGGCAGCCTCCCGAACCGTTAGACTTCTGCATTGAGTAGGGTCGGGGTGTATGAAGTAATGCCCGTCTTTCGAGATATGGCTGGTTACGGTTGTCGCCGGCCGACCATAGCGCTGCACGCGGAAGCGATCTGCGAATTTTCCAGTCTTCCAGTTCGCATGATTTGGCGCCAGACACTCTGGATAGTCTTCTGATTTTGGGAACGGCTTGTCTGTGTCGCCATGGATTTCAGGCAACGCCCAGCATGCGCTGAACAGGTAGCGGCCAAGGTCGCTGTTCATATGTCCGCGCGATTCATGATTCAGAACTTTCTTTGGTTTATCTGTAGTCAGCCACCGCTTCAGATTTTGTGGTACATCATTACTGATAGCTGGCTTATCGTAGTTCATAGCTTTCGTGGGTGCATCACTTCTTAATCTGGCCAGTGAAGCACTCATTGCACCCAAGACATCACCGTAGTGTTTATTTGATTTCAGTTCATTACGGACAAGGCGAAAGTTTTGAGCGACAACATCACGCCAGGCATCGCTGCTATCACCTTGTTTCGATAGTTTACTACGCAGAGCTGGCAAGCCAGCGAGCATGCTTTCAATAGGTACTTGTTCTGCTGGCTTTAGTTGTTCTGGAGATGATGCATTCAGAACATCCTCCGAGATTCCAAGCAGAATCACACGGTGCCGGGTCTGAGGTATGCCAAACTCCTCTGCGCGAATAATGAAGTCGTGATGATTGCTGTATCCGGTAGACACCAGATCTTTACTATCCGGTGCTTTCACGAAGGAGAATATGCGGTAGCTCTTACCGTTTTTCTGGTTTTCGATGATAGCAGCAGGGTTTGTCAGGTCACTCAGTATTTTGGGAAAGATCAGTTCACCGTCTACCTTAGATGACAGAATTCCTTTTACGTTTTCCATAACAAATACATCAGGCTCAATAATTGAAAGAACCTGGAGGTATTCTTTGTACAGAAAATGTCTGTGATCTTCTTTAGCATTGTATTCTTTGATGCCCATGTTGCGTGCGCGCCCGACCAGGGAGTACGCCTGACAAGGCGGGCCACCAATTACGATCCATGGCTCACCTTTGTGCTCTTTTTTGAGCGCATGAAGACGTTTATGAATTCGCTCGTTATCGTCTCCGAGCGCTGTGGGCTGGCCCATAGTTTCGCGTATAGCATCTGCCCACTCAGCAGGGTGCTGTTCTATCAGGGAGTCTTTAGATATGCGGCCTTCCACGTAATCGAAGTAAGCTTTGGTTTTGCCCTGCGCTATTAGCTTCCGGAACATGGCTCTCAGCGTGAGGGTTCGGTGGGCACTGCTTTCTTTTTCAACAGACATACGGATCTGAAAAGGTCTTTCACCATCGTTGTCAGTGAACGAGCTGAAGCCTTCTCCAAGGCCACCCGGGCCGGCGAAAAGGTCGATGATGTTGATCTGTTGCTTTTTCATGTAGAAGCACTTCCTGATTGTGCGGCAGAATAAAGCTCTTTGGTTCTAAATTCCAGGTTAAGAAAGGTCTGATGTCAGACGTTCACTCTCCTTCTGCCCGCAGCCGGAATATGTCGGCAATCCGGGGTAAAGACACAAAGCCGGAAATGCTGATCCGACGGGTTTTGCATGCCCGTGGCTTCCGTTACCGGTTGCACAGCCGCAAGCTGCCAGGCTCTCCAGATCTTGTATTCCCCAAATATCATGCCGTTATACTGATACATGGCTGTTTCTGGCATATGCATGAATGCGAAGCCTTCCGTTGGCCTTCTTCCCGGGCGGAGTGGTGGCGTGACAAACTCATGGCAAATCACGTCAGGGATCTCCGGAATGTGGATGAGCTCCAGAAGCAGGGCTGGCGCGTTGCGATTGTCTGGGAATGCTCGCTCCGGGGAAAGGTGAGGCTTTCAGAACAATCTCTGGCCTCAGCTCTGGTTGAATGGCTCAGGTCTGATGTCAGACTGCTCAGTATTCCTCACGATGTCTGACAAGGGCTCGTGTTTTCAGCCAGTCTTCTGCCGCTTCAATAATCCGGTTTAAAAGCACGCACTGATTATTAACAGTCAGGTCCGGCCAGTCTGAAAAGCTGCCTGCGAGGGGATCAGGATGTTGCTCATCAATGAGATACATATTGGCATCCACAGCTTCATGTAATTCAGAAAAGGCTGAGACATCAGGAGAGTGCACGCCCCGCAGAATATCTTCCCGGATCATTTCTATCGCCACAGACGATCTGTACCTGACGATGCTTTCAAGGCAGACAGGGTCGGGAGTTTCAGTTTTTGGTGTAAAGTTGCCAGCGTCCAGCAGCACGGATACGTTGCGGGTGATGTCCATATCAATCTCCTTGTACTGTATTTAAATACAGTATAAAAAAGGAACCATTCTGTAAAGCTGAATTTATTTTCATTTAGATAATATTATGCCAAATAAGAAATGTATGGTTATTCAGAATAAGTCAGCCCGAATTCTTCCCTGCCATCCCGTCACGGCTGCCATCAACGCTGCGATTACTAACAGCAGAGCACTTGCGATAAAGGTCACGAGGTGGCCGCCGCCATAAAATAAGATCCCGCCAACCGTTGAACCAAGGATGATCGACATCTGAATAATGGCGACCATAGTCCGTCTCCGGCGTCGTTTGGGAGTGTCTGTACCGATCGGGCCAACCAAGCGCCCGGGATGGATCAATCACGACTGTGCCTGCCAGCCCGTTGATGCCGATCAGGAGCAGGATGGCAGGCCAGACGACGGTGGTAGGAACCACGGGCATCAGGCAACCCCGGAGAGCTGCAACGACGTGGTCGGATGCGATCACATGGATCTCCGACCCGTTAAGACGGTGCGATAAAAGTCACCGTTTTCTGCTTTGACATTTACATACCGCGCTTCTGGTCTATGATTCCTGTTCCTGTCGCCGTGTTTCTGATGATGCGTTGTCGCTGTTGCTGCGGTTTTCGTGTCGTCTGACCCAGGCGCTGACAAAGGCGGCACCGAGCAGTTTGCCGAATACCGACATCAGCCAGTTGGGAAAGGTCAGGAAGCCGGCGCCGAACAGGAAGACGGTGGTATCGAGTGGGGCGGCAAACAGGCTGGAGAGCATCACCCGTGTCGACAGGCGGTAACGGGTGAAGGTAAACAGTAACCAGTCGAGTAATTCGGCAATGGCAAAGGCACTGGCTGAGGCAATAGCGATCTGTGGGTTGGCGTAATAAAAAGACCAGCCGACACCGATCACCATGGCCACCAGAACCTTGTGCTGCATTTCGCGCTGGGCAAAGTCGCGCACCACCAGGATCAGGCCGGTGACGATGGTGACGGGATTGAAGCCGAATTCCGGTGCAAACGGCAGCTGCCACTGGGGCGCCCAGCCGAAGCTCCAGTTCACAAAAGGGATCAGTGCCACATAGACCATGCCCCAGACACGCCCACCCAGGCGCCAGATCAGCAGGGCCGTGACGGCGTAGCAGAGCAGGACCAGAGGCAGGTGGTCAGGATCGCGGTAGGCAACCGCATTGATGAGGCCTTCGTGAAACGCACTCACCGGCACTGGCCCGCGGAATGAAGAGGCATGATGGAATGCGCTTCAGATAGCAGGAAAAGGGTCACATTGTCCTCCGTGGTCATCTTTACTCGCTGTTGTGAATCGGCTATACAAAAAGGAATGGAGAAATACTCATGATATTTCATGAGCCAGACGGATTTTTACTTATCGGACCCCTCGCCAACATCTATGTCGGATTCTAATTGTCCCTATTGTCAGTCAGATCGTCAGCTCGCTACCCATGCGGGTCCGATGGGTTATTACGTTGAATGTGGCGAGTGCCTTGCCCGGGGGCCTCTGGGCGAAACCGATCAGAGCGCACTGGATGCCTGGAATGCAGCCCACGGCCGTCAGCATCTGCTGCAATCTCTGCTGGATGCCTCACCAGATGTGATTCTGGTGAAAGACGATCAGTGCCGCTTTCTGATGGCTAATGAGGCGCTGGCCCGACTCTATAACGCCACACCGGCAGACATGATCGGCAAACGCGACGCTGACTTCAATGACAATGAAGAGCAGACCCGCTTTTTCGACGAGAACGTGCAGGCTGTACTGGCCAGAGGGGAAGCCGAAATCGTTGAAGAGAGCGCCACAGACGCCGTGAGTGGAGAAGTCCGCTATTACCGCTCCCTGAAAAAACCCATTGTCCTGCAGCCGGGTTCGCGCAAAGCCCTGCTGGTGATAGCACACGACATTACCGATCTGAAACTGCGCCTGCTGGATATTGCTGAGCGTGAGCGGCGCTACGACTATGCCATGAACGCTGCCGGTGAAGGCATCTGGGACTGGCAGATCGAGCAGGGTGTGGTGCGGCACAATGACACCTGGGGGGAGATCCTGGGTTATGAAGACATGTCGAAACATCCGATGGAGTTCTTCAGCAACCTGATTCACCCGGATGATGCCCCTGCCATGGAGCAGCGAATCACAGAGGCGCTGCAGGTCAGCGATACTTATGAAAGTGAGCATCGTCTGCGCTGTGCCGATGGCTCTTACATCTGGGCACTGGACCGTGGACGTGTGGTGGAACGCGGTGCCGATGGTCAGCCACTGCGTATGGTAGGGAGCTTTTCCGATGTCACTGCCCGCCGTGAGGCAGAGGACAGCCTGCGTGTTGTCAGCCGCGAACTGGAAAAGACCAACGCCCGGCTGGAACAGTTGGTCAGCGAGCGCACCGCCGAGCTGGAGGCTCTCAACCTGAAGCTGGAGCGTATGGTCCGTCAGGATACGCTGACTGGCCTTGCCAACCGTTTTGCGGCTGAAGATGAGCTGGCCACCTACTTCGCCAATCTGCGTGATGAGAACCAGACGTTTGCTCTGATGCTGGTCGATATCGATCACTTCAAACGGGTTAATGATACCTACGGGCACCAGGTGGGTGATAAAGCCTTGTGTCATATTGCTCATGAGATGAGCCAGGTGGTGAATGGCGGCGGATTTATTGCCCGCTTCGGTGGTGAAGAATTCCTGATTCTGTATCCGTCGACAGCACCTGCTGAGTCTTTGTCATGGGCACAGAATCTGGTCGACAGTGTGGCCGCAACGCGGGTGCCGGGTCCGGAAGAAATTCACCTGACTATCAGCATCGGACTGCTGTTTCTGGACAATGGTGAACTGGCCAAACGTGAAGCCATCCGGCGCGTGGATGAGTATCTTTATCAGGCCAAAGCCGATGGCCGTAATTGTGTACGCACTCAGCCGGAATAAATTCCGGCTTTCTGTTTTTTCTTCGTTTAAACCAGCTTGTAATTACTGTGCTCGGCTTCCCAGGCCTCGAGTAATTCACGGTTGTCGTGTTGCCACGGATGAAAATCACGACGGAAATAATCGATGTATTCCTTCCAGATCAGCGGGAAAATTCCGGGCTTCGTCCAGAAAAAACGAAAGCCGCTTTTCAGACTCGACCATTTGAATAATTTTTTATCACGCCAGAGAAAAACAGCGAGTAATTGCGTCTCCCGCAGTAAAAATGTGGTGGTAATAATCAGCATGTAAAAAATCCGTCGGCGGTACGGTAAATTGCAGTGCTGATACACATCAAAACACACGCCTTTATGTTCGGTTTCTTCGACTGCATGCCACTTCCATAATTCGCGGATGCGCGGGTCCATGCCTTCCAATAATTCAGGGTTAGTCAGCAACTGGTGCGCAAACATGGCCGTGAAGTGTTCGATGGCACAGGTGATGGCCAGACGGTGTGACGCAGGCAGAATTTTAGTGATGATTTTACGGCCACGGCGCTCCTGGCGCTCGATCTCGGTGGCCGGATATCCCAGCGTGTCCAGATACTCACTGAAGAGGTGGTGCTCGTTGCCATGAATGGCTTCCTGCTTGATGAAGTTCTTCACCTGCTCCTGCAGAACCGGGTCGCTGATCAGGTGTTCGTGGGCCCGCACAGAATCAATGAAGATGCGCTCCCCCTCCAGAAACAGGCAGGACAGTGCATTGAGCACATGCGTCTTCACCGGATCATTGTCGTACCAGTAGTGCGGCAGATCGCGGAAATCAAAACCGAAATCCATCTTACGGCCGGAAAAATTCATGGAGGCACTGATGGCCTGGGCAGATTGAGTCATAACCACCTCGTCTTATTGTGGCATTACCTTAACTCCGGGCTTTCAGAGGGGACAGGTGCGCAAACGACAAGTTCGGGGTCGCTGCAGGCCTGACCGGGGTTATTTGAGTATAACGCTTCCCGGGAAATCAGCGTGGCTTGGTCTAACCTTAAAGAAAGTCACATAAGTGCGGTGTTGCTACGCGGCAGCCCGGGCTTTCAACGATTCGTTTAACAAGCAGGCCGGGTCATGCAGCGTTTTATCATATTTCCATTTCTGTGCGTTCTGGTGAGCGCCTGTCTTCCGCAGCTGGACAACACCAACAACGATACACAAACGGTGACCAATGAAGAAGGTCAGCAGCTGGATGCAGCCATTCAGCGTCTCAATGGTCTGTGGGATGGCCAGCTGGATCAGACCGGAGCCCTGCGGACACTCATCTATAACGGCACTGTGTATGCTTTTGATGAGACCACCGGGTTTTATGGCACCACGACACTGAATGAAAGCGGCGCCAGCGTGGATATGAACCTGAAGCGTTATACCTTCAGCAATACCGAGGCGGATGCTGAGCAGTATGTGACCGGCGGCTCAGCCACCACCCATTATCTTTCCGGGCTGCTGTTTCCCACCACCACCGACGACGACACTATGGTCGGCGATTATGAAACCTCCAGCACCTTCGGGTCGTTTGTGCTCAATAACGACGGGACCTGGGATAACAGCTCAGACCTGGCAGAGCTTGAAGGTCTGTGGACCGCAACCGGGTATGAGCTTTACATCACCAGCGTTGGCAACCAGCTGGCCTTCCGTGAGATCAGCAGCACAGTGACCGGCTGTACCAGTACCGGTTTTATCAACCTGATTGACCGCAGCCACGTGATTTACGAGGTTGAGGTGACCGAGCGTAAGAACTGCGGAGGTTTCAACGTTACCGATGCCGCCGGTTACGCCACCATCACCAGCGACGGTGATCTGGAGTTCTTCCTGCGTAAAAACTCCGCCATGCTGTTCAGCCACTTCAGCCGGAGCACCACCGCAGGAGGTGGTACGACCGGTGGTGGTACGACGGATGATGGTACAACCGACGACGGTACAACCGATGACGGAACCACGGACGATGGCACGACCGATGACGGCACGACTGACGATGGTACGACTGATGACGGAACCACGGATGACGGCACGACCGATGACGGCACGGCTGACGACGGAACCGGTGGCTGATCAGCTCTGAATAAAAAAAGCGGAGTTTATGCTCCACTGCTGTCTCATAGTTTCGCGCAACTGCTTCAAACGGCAGTCCGGGCTTTATTTATGCTGGGGTTAATGCCCAGTTTTACTGAAAATGCTAATTCTTGGACATGAAACCTGATGGGGTGAAGTCTGAGTACTTTTTCATATAACTTCGTCATCCTGCGGCTTGACCGCAGGATCCAGTTTTTTGAGCATTCACAGAGTTTATAGATGGATCCTGCGGTCAAGCCGCAGGATGACAGGCTCCTTAATTGTTTACCGCGCAGACCAGCTCACAAACTGTGGGACAGAGTGAGTTCATGCTCCGCTTTTTTATGCCTGTCGGTCAGGTTATGAGTAGCGTGCCAGCGACAGCCCGGCCGGGTCGATCTCCGGCGTGCGGCCACTGATCATATCGCTGATAAAGTGCGCACTGCCCATCGACATGGTCCAGCCCAGAGTGCCATGTCCTGTGTTAAGCCACAGGTTCTTATACTGCGTGGGGCCAAGGACGGGCACACTGTCCGGCGTCATCGGTCGCAGCCCGGTCCAGAAGGTGGCGTTATCCACATCCCCTGCCCCCGGGAACAGATCGCGCACGCTGTGTTCAATGGTGCGGCGGCGTTTCTGGTCCAGCTGGGTGTTGTAAGAGGCGATTTCAGCAATACCGCCGACGCGGATGCGGTCATCAAAGCGGGTGATGGCGACCTTGCTGGCTTCATCCATCACGGTAGACACCGGTGAGCGGCTTTCATCCAGCACCGGCATCGTCAGGGAATAACCCTTCAGCGGGTAGACCGGCAGGTGAATATCCAGCGGCGCCAGCATCAGCGGTGAATAACTGCCCAGGGCCATCAGGTAGGCATCAGCGCGCAGCTCTCCAGCGCTGGTCTGTACAAACTCAATGTCATTGCCTTTGGTCTGCAGGCCATCAATGCGGGTATTGAGCATAAAGTTCACACCCAGTTCGCGGCATGACTGGGCCAGTGACTGGGTAAACTTGTGACAGTCGCCGGTTTCATCGCCGGGCAGACTCAGACCACCCGCGACCTTGTCACGCACATTGGCCAATGCAGGCTCCGCTCTGATGCAGGCTTCGCGGTCGATCAGTTCATGTAGAATATGACTTTTGCGCAGCACGGCGAGGTCTTTTTCGGCGGCTTCAATCTGTTCTGGTGTGCGGAACACCACGAGCGTTCCGCGCTGGCGGCCGTCGTACTGAATCGGCAATTCATTGCGCAGGGCCGCAAAGCAGTCTCGGCTGTAACGGGCTACGCGCAGCATGCGTTCTTTATTGATGTTGAAGGCATCGCTGTTGCACTGGGCCAGCATCTTCAGCAGCCAGCTGACGGTGTTGAGATCGAACTCTTTGAGATTGAAATGCAGCGGAGAAATCTCCTGCAGCGACCATTTCACCGCTTTCAGAGGCACACCGGGCCCACCCCAGGGCGTGGAGTAATCAAACGACAGCATACCGGCGTTGGCAAAGCTGGTTTCCAGAGCCACTTCGGGCTGGCGCTCCACCAGAGTCACCTCATGGCCTGCCCGGGCCAGATACCAGGCGCTGGTCACACCAATGACCCCGCCTCCGAGAATCAGAACTTTCATGATGACCTCATGCATGTACACAGGATCAGTCTATGCCTGTTTGAGCAGGGTTGCGCGCCCTGATTGAAACGCTTTACAGAACTCAGATGACCAAGCGGACAAGCTGTGAATAAGTCTGTGAAATACCTACGGAAAACCGGATATTATCCTGTCAGTCAGGTGTCTGACAGAAACGCCCGGTCAGGCCGGTGTACACGGCTTATTGACCGTTTTTATGGCGCTATGTTGCTTTAATAAAAGGGTTTTTCCGCACTTATGCACACATGTGGATAACCTTAATGTGAGTAAGAACTGTCCACATTCATGTGGGTGTACAAAAAATATCCAGACGCCCCTGTGAGGCATCCGGTCAGGTTGCTATAATGCGCGCCCTTTTTCGCTCCGGGCCGAAGTATGTGGCGGAGCCTGATCCCTATTGTTGAGGTGGTTTGTGGATTATCCCGTTCGTTATGACGTGATTGTGGTTGGTGGTGGACATGCTGGTACCGAGGCTGCGCTGGCCGCTGCGCGTACCGGTGCGAAAACTCTGTTGCTGACCCACAACACCGACACCGTCGGCGTGATGTCCTGCAACCCGGCCATTGGTGGTATCGGTAAGAGCCATCTGGTGAAAGAAATCGATGCGCTCGGCGGTGCCATGGCGCGTGCGACGGATAAAGCCGGTATTCAGTGGCGTGTGCTCAACAGCCGTAAAGGTCCGGCCGTGCGTGCCACCCGGGCTCAGGCTGACCGCGCTCTGTACCGCAGTGCCATCCGTCAGATTGTCGAAAACCAGCCGAATCTGGATATCTTTCAGGCCGCCTGTGATGACCTCATCATGGAGGGCGATGGCGTTGGCTCGACCGTTGCCGGTGTCGTCACCAACACCAATATGCGCATTCACGCGACTAGCGTGGTGCTGACGGCCGGTACCTTCCTCGGCGGCCTGATTCACATTGGTATGGAAAACCACTCCGGTGGCCGTGCCGGTGATCCGCCGTCGATTGCTCTTTCCAAGCGCCTGCGAGAAATGCCGTTTAACGTCGGCCGCCTGAAAACCGGGACCCCAGCGCGTATTGACCGCCGCTCGGTGGATTTCTCGGTGATGCAGGTGCAGCCGGGTGATACCCCGGTTCCGGTGATGTCCTTTCTGGGCAGCGTCAGTGAGCACCCACAACAGGTGGACTGCTACATCACGCACACCAATGAGCGTACTCACGAGATCATCCGCAACAACCTTGACCGCTCGCCGATGTTTGCCGGGGTGATTGAAGGGATCGGCCCGCGCTACTGTCCGTCGATCGAAGACAAGGTCACCCGCTTTGCGGATAAGACCGGCCATCAGGTGTTTGTTGAGCCTGAGGGCCTTAACAGCAACGAGCTGTACCCGAACGGCATTTCCACTTCCCTGCCCTTCGATGTGCAGCTGGATCTGATTCACAGCATTGCCGGGTTTGAGAACGCCCATGTGACTCGTCCCGGCTACGCGATTGAGTATGACTACTTTGATCCGCAGGACCTGCGCCACACGCTCGAAACCAAATTCGTGAACAACCTGTATTTTGCCGGTCAGATCAACGGCACCACAGGCTATGAAGAAGCCGGTGCTCAGGGCTTGCTCGCCGGTGCCAACGCCGCCCTGCGCGCGCTGGAGAAAGACGCCTGGGTACCGCGTCGTGACCAGTCTTACATCGGTGTGCTGGTTGACGACCTGATCACCATGGGTACCAAAGAGCCGTACCGCATGTTCACCAGCCGCGCGGAATACCGTCTGGTACTGCGTGAAGACAACGCCGACCTGCGCCTGACCGAAATTGGCCGTGACCTGGGGCTGGTTGATGATGAGCGCTGGGCCGCCTTTACTGCCAAGCGTGAAGCGATCGATACTGAAGTGCAGCGTCTGAAAAGCACCTGGATTCAGCCGAAGTCAGCAGAGGCTGCCGTGGTAGAAGGCATGGGCGAAGCGACCATCGTACGCGAATACAACCTGCACGACCTGCTCAAGCGCCCGGGTCTGACCTACGCTCAGGTCGCGGGCCTGAAAGGCGAAGCCGTTGACGACGAACAGGTCGCTGAACAGGTCGAGATTCAGGCGAAATACGACGGTTATATCGTGCGCCAGCTGGAAGAAATCGAACAGCTGCGCCGCTACGAAAACACCCTGCTGCCGGATGATCTGGAATACGACGCCATTGGTGGTCTGTCGAATGAAGTGAAGCAGAAGCTGCGTACTGTACGCCCGGAAACACTGGGCGTTGCATCACGGATATCCGGCATTACGCCGGCGGCCATCAGCCAGATCCTGATTCATCTGAAGAAGCGTAATTTAGCCGGAAAGATGAGCGCCTGATCAGGCGCTCTGCATAAGCCCTTCTCGGCAGTGTACTGACAGTCATTCCTGATTTTAATCAGAGTCAAAAATGTGTATCAAAATGCACAGTTTTAGTCACATCGATATATTTTGTGCTTTATTCTGCACATTTTTACGGATCTGATGTATAAAGGTGCATTATTATGCACAATATAACAGGTTCCCTGTATGGCACGGTTAACGGTTCAGACATTTCTGAATGGCTTCTGGCATGATGCCTGTGAGTTACAGTTTAAAGAACCTGATGCCGGTCGTTATGGCAAGGTATTGCTTGAATACGATGCTGGCTATGTTGCGCGCTTTCAGGGAAATCCAGCGGCGCTGGTCAGTGTCTGCTACCCTCTTGATTTCTTTCCCCATGAAACATCACAGTGGCCAGCCTTCCTGCTGGATATCATGCCACTCGGAGCCGCACGGCGTTATTGGGGCCAATATCTGAATCTGCCGGATATTCAGCACCCAAAATACGACTTTCAACTCTTAAAAGAAGCAACCCGCGCCCCGGTGGGTAACCTGCGTATCAAAGAAAGTGCGTCTGAATCCGAGTTGACCGCTATTGGCTTTCCGATGGATCAGGTGTTGGAACAGGCGACAGAATTTCTCGATTATGCCCGCTCACAAGGTGCAGCAGTGGGCGGTGCAACGGGTGCAGGTGGCGATGCCCCCAAATATCAGCTGATACGGGGGGATGACAACCTGTACTACCCGGATGCGGCACTGCCAGACAACCGGGCTTTGGAATATCTGCTGATCAAATTTCCGCGCCGCAGTTCGTCGCAAGGGCGGGCATTGGATAGTGATCGGTTAATTCTGGAAACCGAACATGCTTACTATGAGCTGGCCAAACGACTGGGGGTTGATTCTGTTCAGGCAACACTGCATATCGAAGCGCGGCCACTGTCAGAGGATAAAATTCATAGCTTGTGGATGCCGCGCTTTGACCGGAAAGTGGATGGTCGCCAGGTTGAACGCATCGCCGTGGAATCCTTATATTCTCTTTCCGGTGTCATAGAGGCAGGAGCCAGCATAGACCATGCTGTGTATCTCAAAAAGCTTGCGGGGCTCTGGCGGGTAAATGATCAGGAACAGGATACTGAGTTTATGGTTCAGGAATATCTACGCCGTGATCTGTTGAATGTACTTCTGGGGAATTCGGATAATCACGGTAGAAATACTTCGATAATGCGTCTTGAAACGGGCCTTTGTCTGGCACCGGTTTATGACCTGGCGCCTATGGTACTGGATGAATCCGGTATTACCCGAACCAGCCGTTGGCACAGAAACCATGAACTGGGTGGAGAGTTCCATTGGCGTGAAATATGTGAGGAAGCTGCAAAAGCGACTGCGACAGATGGTCAGAATTTATGGAATGGGCTGCGGGATTTTGCTCTGACCTTACAGGATGTGCCCCGTTATGCAGAAGAATCAGGAGTGCCGGATGCTGTCCTGGATATCAATCGCCATGCTCTGAATTTAAGAGGGGTTCCAGGGCATCTGAAACACTGGGGGCTGCTATGAGGGAGGATGTGTCATGACAACCGATTTTCCTGATTTTAAGAACATGCCCCGCAGTGAGGTGTTGAGCTGGGTAGAAAATGCAGTCAGCTCAGGTGAAGTCAGCCTCGGCGGGGCAATCCGGGTTCTGCGCCGCCATGTTGCAAAACAGAATCAGGCTGACTTTGCTGGATTGTGTGGTCTTTCCCGTCGTACTTTAATAGCGATTGAGTCGGACGAAGGAAATCCGACTGTCCAGACCGTTAATCAACTGCTGAAATTGTTTGGGCTACAGCTGGGTCTCGCGCGTTTGTACCAGTAAGAAATGGGACATTAATATGCTGACGATACGCAGAGCCAGATCTGAGATATTTTTGTCTCACTTAAGGTTCATACGTCAGAGAGAGAAATACTGTGTATAAGGATATAAAGTGGTACGAAATATTTTCCGCTGTTTCTGTGGAGCCGTTCGGCGTCTGAAAGGCAAGCATGTATTTTCATGGCCCAGCCAACCTGGGCTGCTGATAACCCTTCCACGTTGGGGGACTCTGATATTGTACGGCTGGCTGGCCGCGTTGGCGGTTTACCCACTCCTGCCTTTGCTTGCTTATATCCGACCCGAACAGTGGCTGCCATTAAGCGGACATCCTGGTCTGTATAATTTGCTAATGCTGACATACGCACTGGTGGCCGTGATTCTGGTTCTTTATCTGCAATCCACCTTTTTTCTCCGGCTGCCCCGCAAACAGTTTAAGTGTGGTTACTGCATTGATCTGCTGGGCTGGCTGCGCTATCCGAGTTTGCATGTGAGTGTTGTCAGCGGACTCGGATTTCTTTTTTATCTTGATGGCATCAACTGGCTGCAAAGCAGTGCCAGCTCTCTGTCTGTTGTGAAAGAGCAGGTCCAGCTGCTGGTCACTCTGATGGCGACGGATACCCACCGTATACCATTGCTGGATCAATGTGGTCTATGGGTGACCCTGACACTATATGGCCTTATTCAGGTTATCCGGATTGAAATTGAGCAGGCATCAAAATCAGATGCTGAAGAGCAACAGACTGAGGTCATTAAGTTAGCATCATGTCCGGATAAAGAGTTTGAAGAATGGCTCTCAACTGAGAAGCCAAACGGAAGGCGTGATTTCTTTGACAGGGTACCCTACGTTACCCGAATTAAAAACAGAATTGAGCAACCACTAAAGGATGCTCAGAAAGAGAACGATAGTGGTAGAGGTCAAATCATTCTGGGTGAGTTTGGTTCAGGGAAAACCACCATTATTAAAATGGTGGAAAAGCAGTTATCTGGTGAGTGGATAGTTTCCTATTTTGATTGCTGGCAGCGTTCAGGTAATCCTGCCGAATTGGCAGCTCAGTTTATGGAGCAGATTATCCACGACGTTGGCCAGCTGATCGAAGCCACCAGTCTAACTCGTTTACCTGATTCCTTTGCACATGCTCTTTATGGTTCCAGTCACTGGTTCAGTCTGTTGGATGCGGTTTTCCGTCCTGATACTCCAGAAGAGGTGATTCAGCGGTTAAATAGTTTACTCATATCGAACAACCGCAAACTTCTGATCGTGATTGAGAATGTTGACAGAAATAAAGAACGTGATTTGTTTATTGATGTTATTGCAGCAATTCTGGATAAATTGAAAATAGAAGGAAAAAATCACATTCAGTTTATTTTCAGTGCTTATGATGAGTATCTGAAATCAGAAGATATATATCGGATTGCCAATTATAAAGAGGACGTAGATACCACGGTTTCACCGGAAGTCTTGCTTCGGTTCATGGCGTTTTGCCTTAAGGAGTCATTCGCCGGTCAGAAAAATGGTAATGCAATCGTTATTCCATATCTGTCTAAAGAATTTTCGATAGCTGGAGAATCATCGAAGGAAATATCCGCTGTTGCAGAAGCCTTTGGGTTTACGCCACATGACGCAGGGAGTCTTAAATCGCGGGTGAGTGGACAGCCGGTAGAACATCAGGTATTGGAGGCTTTGGCCGACGTGCTCTCTAATCCGCGCACCTTAAAATTCGTACTCCGGGAAACCTATCATTTATGGAATTATTTTTTAAAAGGTGAGATTCACCTGTTTGATCTGATCTTGTACATAACGTCTCAACAAGACGGGGCATTGAAAGATCGCTTGAAAAACTACCCCGAAGACGCGCTGGATGGCAGCCAGGACTCACCTTATTTGAATCCAATGAGAGACAGATTGAAGAAGAAAACAGACTATCAGAGAAATCATGAAACCAGTCAGCCTGACTTAATTATCCACTATCAGGATTTATGTGGAAATAAATGTTCAGCGTCCGTTGAATTTCAGACCAAACCCGCTGTTGTCGATATCACACGAGATGGCTCGTGGAATTCATCGACATCAACTGGATCACGAGACATTCTTGCTCATTATATTCTGAATGGCTACTTGGCCCCAGGCCATTCTTCACGAGAGGCTTTGGTTCAACCTTTTGTAAGCAGCGGTGGCAACGACGACGATAAATATCGAAAATATAGTGTGATATTAAAGCGAAAGTCTATGGGGCTGGATGATTTCTTCGATCAATTATTTTTAAGAAATTATATAGATTCATGTGGGTTGATGTATGAAAGGCACTCGATCACTATCGTGATGGACTGCTGGATGAAGAATCTACCCATAGCCTACAGCCTGACCGAGTCGATGACGCTTTATTATTTTCAATCAGAAAGGCAGGCTATTCAGTTTTTGAGTCGGGCGCTTCTGGTTTTTAATCAAAAGTACGTTCACGGGGAGTTTAATTTTATTATTTCTGACTTAATGTTTATTTGTATTAAATCCACGGATGGCGACACTAAAAAGTTACAGGCACTTGTTGGCCAGATTAGAACATCATTTATAAAAATATATAAAGCGAGAGAGTACCAGTGGGGGGTTAGAGTGCTCTATAAATTAGTAAAAAATTTAAATTCGGGTTATTTTAAAGAAGTGGTTGATCCCATTGTCAGCAACCTGATTCGTCCTGATGTTGCTAAAGATTTTGCCAATCAATACCTCGCAAGAAGTGAAGGTTGTCAGCATCTATCGGATCATTTCTTTTTGCTCGTTGAAATCATTGTTAGTACAAAACAAGACGAGTCTTATTTTTCAGAATCGACCATTCGGCAGTGTGCGCAAACGTTTATAAAATTTATGGCTCTGGTTTGTGAAAAAGAGATTGATGCATTACGGGTAATTCACACTCGTTTGAAAAGATCGGACAATAAATTTGTTCAATTTAAAAATCATTTAATTTCTTATTTAGACCTTGAGGGTTTGACAGAATCTGAGAAGCAGGTTCTTAAAGATTTTGAAAATGCCTGATATTTCATATTTGATTAACAAAAGGCATCAAATAACCCACCGTTTTTTCCAGTTTTTGACGATGAAGATACTTCAGGTATTCCTCTGGTGTAAGAACAGGTTTCTGATAGTGATTGCGATCTTCGCGTAAGCAGTCGAGGACTGATTTCTGATTCAGATCCAGAAGATCAAGGATAAAATCATCCGGATGCTGAGCAGCAATGTTAAAAGGTTTCAGTTGTGAATCGGGAAAATCTTTCAGATTAGCGGTTATGATCAGTTCGGCATTGGCCCGTAATGCAGCGGCCAGTACATGACGATCATCCGGATCAGGTAGTTGTACACCGTCAATGATAACTTCGTGGCCCGTGATAATCGAATCAGGGATGGCCTGAATCATCAGATCCCTCATTGCGTAAAGTTGTTCCGGCATCAGATCGGGTCGATTAATCAGAAGATTTCTGATCCATTCATCGTGAATCTGATATGTCCAGCGGGCACGAAATAATCCGCTTTTTCCTAAGTAAATTAACAGGCTCCGCAGTGGAGCAGGGTAAAGAACATTGGCGTCGTATACGACGGTGAAGTTGGCCATAGCACCTCCCTGTTCTGTAGCATCAGTCCATTAATCCAAGATCCTGAGTCATGTCCGCAAGTGCCTGCATGGCCTGCTGGCTTTCCTGCCGTTGCTTTTCTTTATAGGCCATCAGGTCTTTGAAATAGAGTTTGCGGCGATTGCCGGCCATATGAAAGGGGAGTTTGCCTGCATCAAGAAGAGTACTGATCAGATACGGGCGGGAAACATTGAGGAAATCAGCTGCCTGCTGAGTGGTCAGTTCCGCATTGACGGGGACAATTGAGACCGCCTGATTCTGTTCCATCATGTGCAGTATATCGGCCAGCATATGAATGGCTTTTACCGGTACGGTAATGTCTTTATCGTCATCAATCAGGCGTAACCGGGCGGTGTTACCGCGACCATGACAGGCTGCAAGAATACGGGCGCTGTCTGAAGCCAGCCGGATTTCCTCCTGAGTGGAGGGACTGTATATGTGATCTTTGGGTACTGACATGGTGATGCCTCCTGTATTGTTTCTACTTTAGTCCGAAAGCAAGATATTCGCAATATTCGAAAATCAAGAGTCAGTGAAGCGCTCAGTTTCACCAGGGTCTTCCCGGGCTGTGCTGGAGGACTCGTTGGTCGCAGGTACGTACTTCAGCCTGTGCTGGCAGCTGCACACGCACCAGAAGCCCGCCGTGCTGATGGTTGCTGAGTTTCAGATGACCACCGTAGCTGCGGACGATATCTCCGACCATCGCCAGCCCCAGGCCGCTGCCATCAATACCTTGTTCATCCAGCCGGATACCGCGCTGCAGTATCTGCGCCTGTCGGGCAGCGGCTATGCCGGGGCCGTTGTCACAGACGCTGAGCTGCCAGAATTCCTCTGTTGTTGTGATGTCACAGGCCACGTTATCACCACCGTATTTGCAGGCGTTATCCAGCAGGTTGCCCAGCACTTCCAGCAGGTCGTCGCGGTCGCAGGGCAGTATGGCGTCCGCCGGATAATCGGCGGTGATCCTGACATCGGGATAGATCTTCTGCAGTACGCTGAGGAGCCCGGGCAGGTCTTCCGCCGGGCGGAAGTGACGGCCCGGTGCGGCCATGCCGACGATGCGCGCGCGGCGCAGTTCGCGGGCGGTCAGCTCCTGCAGTTGGTTCAGAGCGGGCAGCAGCGTCTGTTGCTGGGCTTCCGGTAATTCGTCGGCCAGTAACAGCAGGCGTTGCAGTGGTCGTTTCATTTCGTGGGCGAGATTACCGATGGCGTGGCGGTTACGGGTGGCCCGCTCCTGCAGCAGGTTCAGCAGGCGGTCGGTTTCCTGCGCCAGCGGCTGCAGTTCAGCGGGGATGCTGTCTTCTGTTTCCAGACGTTCGCGTTCACCGAAGCGCAGGGCTTCGAGCTGTTGCTGTAACGGGCCCAGGCTGAGGAAGGCACGGCGGATCACCTGCCGCTGGATCAGGCCCAGAGTTGCCAGGGCAAGGATGAGCAGGCCGGTGGCACTGAGGCGGAAAGTCATCAGCTGGTCGTGTAGGGCACTGATGTCTTCGGCCACCCAGACCGTCAGTGCATCGCCTTCCAGTTCGGTACCTTGAGCAAGGTTCAGCCATTCCTGACCGTTCACTCCGCGGTCGTGCCAATGCCTCTGGCTGCCGCTGCGTACGTCTGGCGAGGGTGGTGGGTAATCCCAGAGTGAGCGGCTGCTGAGCAGGACCTGCCCGGCCCGGCTTATGGCGTAGTAGTGTCCGGAGTAGACCCGCTCGTAGAGCCCGGAGTTGAGCGATGCGGGTAATTGCCATACACCACTCTCCGGGTTGCGCTGGAGGGCCGCAATCAGGGTTTCGCTGTCGTGCTGCAGGCGGCTGACCACATATTGGGTACTGATCTGACGCACACCCAGATCGGCCAGCCACATCAGTGGCAGGGTGATGGCCAGCAGGGACAGCAGCCATTGCCGCCGCAGGGTCTGTTGGATGCTGAAGGGCTTCTTTGTTGCGGTCACCGGGTTTTCTCCGCCTGCAGGCGGTAACCCTGACCGCGCCGGGTTTCGATAAAGTCTTTGCCGAAGTACTGGCGCAGGTGGTTGATGTAGACCTCGATCACATTGCTGTCGCGCTGGTCGCTGTCTTCGTACAGGTGCCCGGTCAGGCGGGTTTTCGACAACACCTCTTCAGGGTGCTGCAGCAGGTAGCGTAGCAGGCGGAATTCCACGCCGGTTAACTCAATGTTTCTGCCCTGCGGATTGGTGGCTGTCTGCGTGTCGGTGTTGAGCGTCACACCGTTCCAGCTCAGGCTGTTGTCTGGTTTTCCGTGCTGACGGCGGCAGACCGCGCTGATGCGGGCCAGCAGCTCCTGTGTGTGGAAAGGTTTGCCGAGGTAGTCGTCAGCACCGGCCTGCAGGCCATCCACCCGTTCATGCCAGGCATCGCGGGCTGTGAGCACTATCACCGGGATGCGGTTGCCGTTGGCGCGCCAGTGACGCAGGACCTCAAGCCCGGGGCGCCCGGGCAGGCCAAGATCAAGAATGATCAGGTCGGGCTGGAGTTCGTCACCAAGGAATTCACCGTCGATGCCATCGTGGGCGGTTTCAACGGCGTAACCGGCCTGTCGCAGTACCGGCGTCAGGGCATCGCACAGGCGCAGGTCGTCTTCGATCAGCAGAATCTTCATTCGCAGCTGTGCTCCGGATCATCCAGCCAGTGTCCGTCGCGGGCATTGACGTACTGTTTATGGCGGCGGCCGGAAGAGTCGATCCATTTCAGCTCGTAAACCAGACAGTCATCTTCCCATTCCAGCTCGGCATCCAGCAGCTGGCCGGGCAGTGGTTGCGCGGCCAGAATCTGTTCCAGCGGCAGAATCTCTCCCTGCGACACCCACGCCCGGATCTGCTCCGGGGGCGGGTACTCGCTGGCGCTGAGTTCAGTCGTCCCAGCGGCCAGCGCCAGGAATAACCACAGTGTCTTCATCAAACTGTCCTTCTGCGGCCCGCTGATGGCAGGCATCACACTGGCTGAAAGAGCCAACCTCCGGGTTATCCTGCACCAGACGGCGCGGGACTTCATCATGTTTGCGCTGAAACCAGGGCAACTCTGTGATCCGGGTGGGGGTTTCACCGTAACTGACGCTGCGCAGATAGCGGCTGTGCTGGCTGGCGCTGTGGGCACTGAGATAAGCCAGAATCTCAGCTCTGGAAGCATCATCCAGCGAGGCGTCGTCGCCGTAGTGATCGTCCAGCGTATTCATGATCTGCAGCCAGCTGTAGGACGGCAGAAACTTTGCCGGGTAGGCGACATGGCAGCTGCCACATTCCTGCTTATACAGGCTGGCGTCGGCATTGCTGGTCCCGGGTGAGGGAATGGGTTCTCTGGCATACCCACTGCCTCGGTATTCATAGCGGTCGTCGTCATCATCTTCATCCGCCCACGACTGATTACTGGCCGTGGTCAGGCCATACAGGCCCAGTGTCAGGGCACCACCCAGCAGCAGGCTGCCTGCACTGAAACGCATAAATGTCAGAATGGCTTTCATCAGGGTCTCCTATTGTTGTTTCAGCCAGGTGAGTACGTCGTCTTTTTCCTGACGGGTGCATTCACGCGCCAGCGTCCAGCGGCAATTGCGCAGCAGCCATTTCTCCACCTTGGTGGCATCGGTGTAGCGTTGCGGATTCACGCTTGGGGCCATGGGGGCGATGGTTTTGCCGGTTTTCTGGTGGTTGCCTTCGTCCCGGGGTGACTGACCATGGCAGCTGGTGCAGCTGCGGCTATCGAAGTCCCGGTACCACAGGGCTTTCCCTGCCTCCGGATCCGGCGCTGCCATGGCGGTCTGAGTCAGAATGAGCAGGGTTGCGGGGATGGTCAGCAGGTTCTTCATGAGGTTTTCTCCTCATCCACCTGCATATCAGCAGCTTTGCGCCCGGTAATCATGGCCCGGATCAGATTTTCGCGATGCAGCAGGCTGCTGATCAGAACCCCTGCGACATGCAGGCCGACCAGCGCCAGGGTCAGATTGGCGAAGAACTCATGGACTTCCTCCAGATCGTGTTCGCCGAACGAGGCCAGCCAGGTGCGGGCCAGAGGACCCGCATGCTCATCAGCACCATACAGGGCCATGCCGAACAGGGTGGTTCCGGCCAGTGAGATCAGCAGAGCGATGATCATGGCGCCACCGGCCGGGTTGTGACCGATGTAGCGCGCCGCCCGGCCTGCTGGCAGTGCAATCAGGTAACGGAAGACATTGGCGGGCGAATAAACGAAGTCGCTGAAGCGGGCATGGCGGGTACCGATCAGGCCCCAGATGATGCGGAAGGTAACCAGCCCGGCGACGGTATAACCGGCCCAGACATGCAGGCTTTCAAAGTCATCTTCAGACAGGTAGGCGGTAAAGAAAAACAGGACCAGCGACCAGTGAAAGATTCTCACCAGCGGGTCCCAGACGCGCAGGGTTTGAGTCATGGGTATTCTCCTCTGTGAACGGAGAGAAGAATACGGTCGGGTAGCTTAACTCAGGCTTAATGCCGGCGGATAACGACAAAGCCCGCCGGGTGGCGGGCTTTGATGGTCGGAGCATGTTGCAACACGCTCAGTGACGACGGCTCAGTAAGAACCGCAGACGGCATCCAGTTCAGACTGGGATACGCCAAGACAGCCGTAGTATTCGTAGCAGGCATCAGCGAAGTCATCAATCTGGTTACAGCCGAAGGTTCTGGCAAAGTATTCAGATTCTGAGCTGCACTGATCGATAGGTATCGGTGCAGAATAGGTTTCACCGGTCGGACATGTATAGCTGTAGTCATAAGTACCCGAACCTCCGGAACCGCTTCCACCTGAGCCGCCGCCAGAACCACTACCACCACTGCCTGCAGAAGGACCCGCGACGACAGTGCCGTTATCAGCCCAGTTATCCAATACATCGTCGACATCGTTATCACAGGAGCTCCAGTCAGGATAAGAACCCAGACTGGACTGACCGTAATCGGAACAACTGGATGAGCTGTTGGGAATACAGCGTACCGTCATGGTGTTGCCAGCCACGTCATAGCACATGGTCGCACTGTAATCGTAGCTGCTCCCAGAACCACTGGAGCTGTCGTAGGAATCTTCCGTTTCTGGTTCAGCAATACAGGCAGTGAGAAGAAAAACCGGCAGAATTGCCAGCAGGCGGACATTCTTATAATTTAGGATGTTAGTCATAGTAGTTACGTAGATGATTAATTAAAAGATGACTAAGAATAGTATATTTTATGAGCAGACAAATAAAGCCCTGTTCATTTTGTGATCTTAACCCTGTTCATTTTGTGATCTTAAACAGAACTGTTCCAACTGTTGCATTAATGTCATTGCTGCCTGCCTGGTGGCTGTGGCCAGGGGGGGGGGCTGTATCCGATAAGCTGGAGTCCGTTACTGAAAAGGGTGACATAGCCTCAACGGCTTCAGCGGAGCGCCCGGCTTTGTCCACAGAATCTGCGGCTAATCCATTTGTTACGGTTCAACCAGTCTCATCTGTTGATGAGCGGCAGAAAGATGAACTCGTGGAAAGCGAACCGGCCGCATCTCCGGTGATACCAGTTTCCGATAACCCTCCGCTCAATTCGGATGAGTATCAGGCCTATCTGCGCAGCTACTTACCCCCTGAGGCACTGTCCCACCCGGTATTCGATCAGTATCTGAATGGTTCCCTGGGGTACGTTCAGGCATTTCCCGACTGGCTGACGTCGCAGGATTCTGTGCCTCTCACCACGGAGGAGCTGGCCAGTCTGGAAGAACAGCTGAAAACGCTGGGTATCAACGAGTACAACCTTGCAGAAACACAACGCCTGCATACGGCATTACAGTATGAACAGGCCCGGGCCAGTGAGGATGTGGCCGATTTTCAATGGCGGGTTGAGCAGTATGATGAGCTGCTGAATGATCTGGTGCCTTCTGCAGCAGATCCCCAGCTGGTCACTGACCGGCTGGCGGAGCAGTTATTCACAGAGGAAGAGCGGGCCCGCGCGCTGCAGTATCACCGCGGCCTTTATCAGCGCCCGCCGGAGCAGGAAAGTGCGGGCGATTAAGTGCGGTGAGCACTCCCTGCCGGAACCCAGACCATCAGCAACATCCCCCAGAGGCAGGCGCCCAATCCCCATATAAAGGTAGAAGACAGCGTCGCCCCCATATGCATCCCCGCCTCTGCCAGAATTGGCCCAGCCAGCTGGGCGACGCCATAGATGGCAATCAGGGCGGCACTCAGGCGTGGCCCCTGATGCGGATGCAGTGCCCGCGCCAGACGCTGAGTCAGGAATACCGCGCCCAGGAAACTGCCGCCCATCAGTGCCGCGCACAGGTAAAGCGCCATGGCCTGCGGTGGCAGCAGTACGATGGCAGCAGTTGCCATGGCCTGAATCAGATAATTGAGAATCAGCGTATTGCGGTCACCCAGACGGTTGCCCAGCGTATTCCACAACGGAATGGCGGGTACTGACGCCAGCGCCGCAATCAGCCATGGGCTGGGTGACACACTGATCTGCCATTCCTGTGCAACGGCGGGTAAGAACGTCATCGGCAGAATGTAGCCCAGACCGGCACCTGCATATGCGAGAAACAGGGGCGTACTCTGGCGGTCCCACAAGGATGAATGATCATCACGGTTCACCGGTGGCTCTGAAGAACCCAGACGGAACAGATACAGGCCGGTAACCAGTGCCAGCGGGATAGAAATCAGCGCAGCGGGTAACCAGCGACCGGAGCCGCTGAGCCAGTGCTCAGACAGATCCACCACCACCTTGCTGCTGAGAATGCCAAGTCCCACACCCAGATACATCAGACCACTGAGTGTGGCTTTGCCCTGTGCGACCAGCCATTCCAGAACCAGTGCGGGGGCCAGCACAAACACAATGCCATTGGTGATGCCGTTGAGCAGGCGCAGTCCTGCCAGCGCCGGGTATGCTTCTGTCCACACCTGCAGCAGCGTAATCACCGCATTCCCGACCAGGTTGGCAAACAGCATGGAGCGCCCATACCCGCTCTGCCAGGCAAACAGGGCGATCATGGCACCGCTGAAATAGCCGACGTAGTTCCAGGTCGCCAGCTGGGCGGCCTCGGTCAGGGTCAGTAAGCCATCACTGACCAGCAGAGGCAGCAGGGGTGTGTACACAAAGCGGCCAAAGCCGTGCACAACAATCAGGGCTGTGGCTGCGGCCAGCAGTGGCCAGAGAGCATTGGGTTTCAAACGGTTTCCTTCGGTGGGCCGGTGGTTTCATCCGGGGCAGTATTAACCGGTGGCTATGATAAACTCCCGCCCGGCGAATAAAACCGCTTTACGGTGTTTCTGAGAGTGTAAGACATGAATGATCTGTTGCAGCAGCTGAACAAGGGCGCTGCCCGGTTGAACATCACCCTGACGGACGGACAGCAGCAGGCGCTGATGAGCTATCTGGAGCTGCTGATTAAATGGAATAAGGCTTACAACCTGACGGCCATCCGCGACCCGCAGCAGATGGTGGCACTGCATCTGCTCGACAGTCTGGCTGTGCATCCTGCGGTGCAGGGAGCGCAGCACATTATTGATGTGGGTACCGGCCCGGGGCTGCCCGGCGTGGTACTGGCGATCATGAATCCGCACAAGCAGTTCACCCTGCTCGACAGTAACGGCAAGAAAACCCGTTTTCTGTTTCAGGCCAGAACCTCACTCAGACTGGCCAATGTGGAGATAGTGAATGAGCGCTGTGAAGCGTATCATCCCCCCCGGCCTTTCGATATGATTGTCAGCAGAGCCTTCGCCTCGCTGGCGGACATGGTGCACTGGTGCGAGCATATGCGTGCCCCGCACGGTTGCTTTCTGGCGATGAAAGGTCAGTTTCCGGAACAGGAACTGGCGGAGCTCGGCGGCCGTTACCAGCTGCAGAACAGCGAAGCGCTGGAGGTTCCCGGTGTTGAGGGGCAGCGTCATCTGCTGACACTGGTGCCAGCCGCCACCGGTAAATAAGAACAGTCATACCTTTATACAGGCAGAATCCGTGAGTCAAATACTGGCCATTACCAATCAGAAAGGCGGCGTTGGCAAAACCACCACAGCGGTGAATCTGGCCGCGTCTCTGGTGGCAACCCGCCGTAAGGTTCTGTTGATCGACCTTGACCCTCAGGGCAATGCGACCATGGGCAGTGGCGTCGATAAACACGACCTTGAACGCTCCATGTATGACGTCCTGGTGGCCAACTGTTCGGCAGCTCAGGCGCGGGTTCAGGGGTTGGAGGCAGGTTACGACGTCCTTCCGGCTAATGGTGACCTGACCGCGGCCGAGGTCGAACTCATGTCGGTCGCACAGCGCGAACAGCGTCTGCGCCAGGCACTGAAGGTGTTGTCTGCTGAGTATGACTACATCCTCATCGACTGTCCGCCGTCGCTGAACATGCTGACCCTGAATGCACTGGTGGCCGCAGACGGCGTACTGATTCCCATGCAGTGTGAGTATTATGCGCTGGAAGGTCTGAGCGCTCTGCTGCAGACCATTACCTCCATACAGTCGGGACCGAACCCCGCGCTGCAGGTAACCGGCATCATCCGTACCATGTATGATCCGCGCAACAGCCTCACCGGTGATGTGTCTGACCAGCTGAACCAGCACTTCGGTGACAAGCTGTTCACGTCTGTGATTCCACGCAATGTGCGTCTGGCCGAGGCGCCAAGCTATGGTCTGCCGGTGATCAAATACGATAAGCAGTCAAAAGGTGCACTGGCGTATCTGGCGCTGGCCGGTGAGCTGAACCGCCGGGTCAAATCTGACAGCAGCCAGAAAGTCAGTGCCTGACCCCCGAATGAACCGACATAAAAAAGAAAAGAACGCATGTCTGTGAAGAAAAAACGAGGCCTGGGGCGCGGACTGGATGCCCTGCTGGCCAGCTCCCAGAGTGACGCCGTATCCACCACGCCGGACAGCGACAGCGCTGCCGACCAGAGCAGACCTGCAGCTGATGGTGAACTGCGTCATCTGCCGGTGGAGTGGATTCAGCCCGGCCGGTATCAGCCACGTCGTGATATTCAGCCGGAAGCGCTGGAAGAACTGGCGGCCTCGATCAAAGCACAGGGGTTGATGCAGCCGATTGTGGTGCGTCTGCTTCCTGGCCAGGAAGACCGCTACGAAATCATCGCCGGTGAACGCCGCTGGCGCGCCAGTCAGATGGCGCAGCTGGACAAGGTTCCGGCCCTGATCCGCAATGTGCCGGATGAAGCGGCCATCGCCATGGCACTGATTGAGAATATTCAGCGCGAAAACCTCAATCCTATGGAAGAAGCCATGGCCCTGCACCGTCTGCAGCACGAGTTCGAGCTGACGCAGATGCAGGTGGCTGAAGCCGTGGGCAAGAACCGCGCGACGGTAGCAAACCTGCTGCGTCTGATGAATCTCAACGACGACGTCAAGCGCCTGCTTGAGCACGGTGATATTGAAATGGGCCATGCCCGTGCTTTGCTCGGCCTCAGCGGCGAGCATCAGAGTCAGGCCGCCTCTGAAGTGGTGGGCAAAGCCATGACCGTGCGTCAGGCCGAAGCTCTGGTGCGCAATTACGATGCGCCACAGGAGAAAAAAGCGGCTGACAAACCTGACCCGGATATCATCCGCCTCGAACGCCTGCTGGGCGAAAAGCTCGGCGCCCGGGTTGCGATTCAGCATTCCCGCAGTGGCAAAGGCAAGCTTGTGATCAGCTATACCGGTCTTGATGAGCTGGACGGCATTCTGGATCACCTCAAATAAGGGCTGGCAATGGCCGCCCTGAACTTTACCTCCATAAGTTGATTTATTTGGGGTTTCGGCTACGGCAGTGGTTGAAGCCCGCACCCTGACCTCCTATAATCGTCGCGCCTTGGAAACAGGGAGGCCTAAGTCTGTCAGCTCTACCGTGGAGTCAGGTTTGTCATCGATACCTCGCCCACCCGTCTACAGGATCGTACTTTTTCAACTGATCCTGGCTGCTGCAGCCGCCCTCCTGGCCCGGATCCACAGCGATGTGGCCGCCTGGTCCGCATTACTCGGAGGACTGACCTGCGCTCTTCCGAATGCGTACTTTATCTGGCGAGCCTTCCGCTTCTCCGGTGCGCGCATGTCTGTTCAGGTGGTGCAGGCAATCTACCGCGCCGAGGCCTGGAAATTTGTACTTACCGCGTTGTGTTTTATTGTCATCTTCCAGCGCGTGGAGACTCTGAATGTTCTAGCACTGTTTGCCGGTTTCATAACAGTGCAGCTGGGGCACGTCGCCTCGGCAAAGATCGCAAATTTGTAAACCTTAAAATTGAGACTTGAAAATGGCTGGTAATTCCCAGGAGTACATCTCTCACCACTTAACCAACCTGACCTACGGCAAACTGCCTGCCGGTTATGTTCGTCATCACACCGATGAGCAGGGTCATACCCACGCTGAAGAACTCTCTGAAGCGACCTGGACTATGGCTCACAGCGGCGAAGAAGCTGCAGCGATGGGCTTCTCTGCAGTCCATGTTGACTCTCTCGGCTGGTCCATCGGCCTCGGTGGTCTGATCATGCTGCTGTTCTGGCGCATGGCCAAAAAAGCATCTTCTGGCGTGCCGACCGGCATGCTGAACTTCGTTGAGATGATCGTTGAGTTCATCGACAACACCGTCAAAGAATCTTTCCATGGCCGCAGTGCTCTGGTAGCACCGCTGGCACTGACCATCTTTACCTGGGTCTTCATGATGAACTTCATGGACCTTATCCCGGTTGACGTGCTGCCGACCCTGTTTGGAGCACTGGGTGTTCACTACATGAAGGTCGTACCTTCCACCGATGTGAACGTAACCCTGGGTATGGCCCTGTTCGTGTTCGCTCTGATGATCTTCTACTCCATCAAGATCAAAGGCATCACCGGCTTCGTAGCGGAGCTGACGCTGCACCCGTTCCATGCCAAGAATCCTCTGGTTCAGGCCATCTTTGTTCCGGTGAACTTCTTCCTGGAAATCGTGGCCCTGATCGCCAAGCCTATCTCTCTCGGTCTGCGACTGTTCGGAAACATGTACGCCGGTGAGATGATCTTTATTCTGATTGCTCTGATGTTCTCTGCCGGTATCGCACTGGGCCTGATGGCTGGTGTACTGCAGTGGGCGTGGGCGGTCTTCCACATTCTGGTGATTACTCTGCAAGCCTTCATTTTCATGATGTTGACCATCGTGTATCTGAGCATGGCCCACGAAGATCACTGATTTTCTAAACCCTTAACCTTTAACTTTTAACTCACTAACTACTTCTATTTGGAGAATATTATGGAACAAGGTCTGGTATTCCTGGCTGCAGCTCTGATGATCGGTCTGGGTGCTCTGGGTACAGCGATTGGTTTTGGTCTGCTGGGTGGTCGTCTGCTGGAAGGTACTGCACGTCAGCCTGAGCTGGGTCCTATGCTGCAGGGTAAAATGTTCCTGATCGCAGGTCTGCTCGACGCCGTACCAATGATCGGTGTTGGTCTGGGTCTGTACCTGATGTTTGCTGCCTAATCGTTCATTGAGCACGAAATTACTTAATCAATGAACATGAGGGCTCTGGCGTGAACATTAATATGACACTGATCGGCCAGATCATCACCTTTGGCGTTTTTGTGTGGTTCTGCATGAAGTTCGTGTGGCCTCACCTGCTGAGCGCCATGCAGGAACGCGAAAAGAAAATTGCTGATGGTCTGGATGCAGCAAACCGTGCCGAACGTGACCTGGAACTCGCAAAGCAAGAAGCGGGCGACAAGCTGCGTGAAGCCAAAGAAAAGGCTGCAGAAATTATCGAACAGGCGAACAAGCGCGCTAATCAGATCGTGGACGAGGCGAAAGAAAATGCCCGTGCTGAAGGTCAGCGTCTTGTAGCAGCTGCTCAGGCTGAAGTTGAGCAGGAAGCAAACCGCGCGAAAGAAGCTCTGCGTAAGCAGGTCTCTGAGCTGGCAGTAGCCGGTGCAGCGAAAATCCTCGGCAAGTCAGTAGATGCATCAGCTCACAGCGAGCTGCTGGATAAACTGGCCGAAGAGCTTTAAGCGAGGTTTACATGGCTGAATTAACAACTCTCGCTCGGCCGTACGCGAAAGCGGTATTTGCTGAAGCAAGCGAGAAGAACGCTCTGGATGCATGGTCGGATGACCTGTCTGTGCTGGCCGCTTTTGCAGCCGATGCCGACATGGCAAAACTGATTAAACACCCGGCGCTGACTTCTGCGCAGCAGGCAGATGCCCTGCTCGATGTATGTGGCGACAAGCTGAATGAAGCAGCCAAAAACCTGGTGGCCGTACTGGCTGAAAACAAGCGACTGGCTCTGCTGCCGGAAATCGCCGGACTCTACGAAGAGCTGAAAGCTCAGCTGCAGAACACCGTCGATGTGGTTGTGACCTCAGCGTTTGAGCTGAGCGATGCCCAGGCAGAGAAACTGGCGGCAGCCTTAAAAGCCAGATTGCAATGTGATGTACGTTTGACCAGCGAAATCGACGAATCTCTCGTCGGTGGCGCGATCATCCGTGCCGGGGACTTGGTTATTGATGGCTCTGTAACAGGCAAGCTGTCGAAATTAGCCGAAGCGATGAAATCCTAATTTGAGGGGCAGTTCATGCAGCAACTGAATCCATCTGAGATCAGTGAAGTCATCAAGAAGCGTATTGAAAGCCTTGATGTATCTTCACAAGCCCAGAACGAGGGCACCGTCGTATCCGTATCTGACGGTATCGTTCGTATCCACGGTCTTGCCGACGCTATGTACGGTGAGATGATTGAATTTGAAGGCGGCGTGTACGGCCTGGCGATGAACCTGGAGCGTGACTCCGTTGGTGCCATCGTACTGGGCGACTACAAAGGTCTGGCTGAAGGTCAGACTGCGAAGTGTACCGGCCGTATTCTGGAAGTACCTGTCGGTAAAGCTCTGCTGGGTCGCGTTGTCGACGCACTGGGTAACCCGATTGACGGTAAAGGCCCGATTGATTCTGATGGCACCGCGCCGGTTGAGCGTGTTGCGCCGGGCGTCATCGCCCGTCAGGGTGTAGATCAGCCGCTGCCAACTGGTTATAAGTCTGTTGACTCCATGGTACCGGTAGGCCGTGGTCAGCGTGAGCTGATCATTGGTGACCGTCAGACTGGTAAGTCTGCCATGGCCATCGACGCCATCATCAACCAGAAAGGTTCCGGCGTTAAGTGTATCTACGTCGCTATCGGTCAGAAGCAGTCTTCCATCGCTAACGTTGTACGTAAGCTGGAAGAGCACGGCGCTCTGGAACACACCATCATCGTTGCAGCGGGTGCTGCCGATCCTGCAGCAATGCAGTATCTGGCTCCGTACTCCGGTTGTGCGATGGGTGAATACTTCCTGGACCGCGGTGAAGACGCTCTGATCGTATACGATGACCTGACCAAACAGGCCTGGGCTTACCGTCAGATCTCCCTGCTGCTGAAGCGTCCTCCGGGCCGTGAAGCATACCCGGGTGACGTATTCTACCTGCACTCCCGTCTGCTGGAGCGCGCCTGTCGTGTTAACGCTAACTACGTTGAACAGGTCAGTGGCGTCAAAGGTCAGACCGGTTCTCTGACGGCTCTGCCGATCATTGAAACCCAGGGTGGTGACGTATCTGCGTTCGTACCAACCAACGTGATCTCCATTACCGATGGTCAGATCTTCCTGGAAACC
>CETZ01125667.1_pt1 | contig 75441 bp, 67 predicted proteins | sample 531441 | NCBI WGS metagenome assembly CETZ01 (sample SAMEA2623098, study PRJEB7988) | marine metagenome | isolation source: saline water (ENVO:00002010), including | reverse complement strand
CAGGTTGATCTGGTGCATGATGCCGTTACCGGCCGGGATCACGTCAACGTTATCGAATGCAGTTTTGGTCCACTCGATAAAGTGGAAACGGTCCACGTTACGGCGCTCTTCGATATCACGGTTTTTCTGGAAGGCATCCGGATCAAAACCGCCACACTCTACGGCCAGAGAGTGGTCAACAATCAGCTGGGTCTGCACCACAGGGTTCACTTTTGACGGGTCACCGCCCTGAGCAGCAATCGCATCACGCAGACCCGCCAGGTCAACCAGTGCCGTCTGACCCAGAATGTCATGGGTCACGACACGGGCTGGGTACCACGGAAAGTCGAGGTCACGTTTGCGGTCGATCAGCTGAGTCAGGCTGTCGTTGAGCATGGCCGGATCACAGCGACGTACCAGCTGTTCAGCCAGAATACGGGAGGTGTACGGCAGCGTGTCATAAGAACCCGGCTTGATGGCCTCACAGGCGGCACGGGTGTCGAAATAGTCCAGGCTGCTGCCCGGAAGATTCTTACGGAATTCGGTATTCATCGGTTCGTCTCTCTAAAAATTCTGGCGCAATGTTCAGGCCCGGAGGCTGGGTTCGTGTGGGGAACTCAACCTCCGGTTTAAGGCATCAGCGATCAGCAATCGCTGGTACAGCGCGGTTCGCTTCACCCGTGTACTCAGCGCTTGGACGGATAATACGGTTATCTGCGCGTTGCTCCATCACGTGTGCAGCCCAACCCGTCAGGCGCGAGCATACGAAGATCGGAGTGAACAACTTGGTCGGAATACCCATGTAGTTGTACGCAGACGCATGGAAGAAATCCGCGTTACAGAACAGCTTCTTCTCGCGCCACATAACCGCTTCACAACGCACGGAAATGTCGTACAGGTTGGTGTCACCATTCTCGGCAGCCAGCTTTTCGGACCACTCTTTGATCACGGCATTACGTGGGTCAGACTCACGGTAGATGGCATGACCGAAGCCCATGATCTTATCTTTACGCGCCAGCATACCCATGATGGTTTCTTCAGCGTGCTCAGGGTTGTCCATGCCTTGGATCAGTTCCATCGCCGCTTCGTTAGCACCACCGTGCAGTGGGCCTCGCAGAGAACCAATAGCACCTGTAACACAGCTATGCATGTCGCTCAGAGTGGATGCACAGACACGGGCGGTGAAGGTAGACGCGTTGAATTCGTGCTCTGCGTACAGAATCAGAGAGGCCTGCATCACCTGAGTGTGCAGTGCAGAAGGCTTCTCGCCGTGCAGCGTCCACAGGAACTGTTCGGCAATGGAGTCAGCATCGGTGTTCTCATCAATGCGCTTGTCATTATGCGAGAAGTTGTACCAGTAGTTGATCATGCCCGGGAACACTGCCAGCATGCGGTCGGTGGCTTCCTGCTGCTCAGCGAAGCTGGCTTCGGTTTCCAGGTTACCCAGCATAGAACAACCGGTACGCATAACGTCCATCGGGTGCGCTGACGCCGGAATGCGTTCCAGCACTTCTTTCAGCGCCTGTGGCAGACCACGCATACACTTCAGCTTCGCCTTGTAGGCATCCAGTTCCGCCTGGTTTGGCAGATTGCCTTTCAGGATCAGATACGCCACTTCTTCAAATTCGCAGTTAGCGGCGAGGTCTTTTACGTCATAACCACGGTAGGTCAGGCCTGAGCCTTCTTTGCCAACGGTGGAGAGTGCGGTTTTACCGGCGACCTGGCCGCGCAGGCCGGCACCACTGAGTTCTTTTGCTGTTGCCATTTTTATTGCTCCCTTTGAGCTGGCTGCATGGGTATTGCGGCGTTGAAGCCCTCTGCGAAATGCTCACTTACCACCTGTAAGCTGCGCTTTCTTATCGGGCTTCGCCTTGCACTACCTGCTTCGCCTACGCTCATACATTTGAAATTTATTCTCTTATAAATCATATATTTAAGAGAATTTATTAAAGTAAAATAAAATAAACCTGTAATATCTGACGTCCGACTTCAGACATCTGACTGAACGCTCTTACTTGTTCTTACCTTCAGCGAACAGGGAATCCAGCTTCTGCTCGAAATCGTGGTAGTTCAGGTAGTCGTACAGTTCCATACGGGTCTGCATCATGTCGACGACTTTGCGCTGATCACCTTCTGCGAGAATGCTCTGGTACACCATCTCAGCGGCTTTGTTCATAGCGCGGAAGGCACTCAGCGGGTACAGCACCATAGCAGCGCCCCACTCACCCAGCTGTTCGCGGTTCCAAAGTTCGGTCTGACCGAATTCAGTGATGTTCGCCAGAATCGGTACATCCAGTGCTTCAGCAAACGCGCGGTAGTGCTCTTCGGTTTTGATGGCTTCGGCGAAGATGCCGTCAGCGCCGGCGTCGACACAGGCCTGTGCGCGTTCAATCGCAGCTTCCAGACCTTCCTGGGCGAACGCATCGGTACGCGCCATGATAAAGAAGCTCTCGTCGGTACGGGCGTCAACACAGGCTTTGATGCGGTCAACCATTTCGCCTTTGGAAACGATTTCTTTGTTCGGACGGTGACCACAACGCTTCTGCATCACCTGGTCTTCGATGTGTACCGCAGCGGCACCGGCTTTTTCCATCTGCTGGATGGTGCGGGTGATGTTGAATGCGCCACCCCAGCCGGTATCGATATCAACCAGCAGTGGCAGGCTGCTTGCCGAGGTGATACGACGCACGTCTTCAACGACGTCATTCAGGGAGGTCATACCCAGATCCGGCAGGCCGTAAGAGGCGTTTGCCACACCGCCACCGGAAAGATAGATGGCCTGGTGACCGATGCGTTCTGCCATCATGGCGGAATACGCATTAATGGTGCCTACGATCTGCAGCGGCTTGTTGGCTTCAAGCGCTGCGCGGAATTTCTGGCCTGGGGTCATGAAGGATTCTCCTCTGACGTATGAGTGGATTGAGACAGGAGGGACTCCTGCGTCATGCGGGTTTCAAGATTGGTCAGCGACGCCTGAATATGGCGACGCATGAGTAATTCGGCGAGCTCGCTGTCGCGGGCGGCAATGGCTTCGACAATACGTTGATGCTCTTTGAGTGCCAGTTGCGGCCTCTCTGAGCTGGTACTGGTGCGATACCGGTACATACGGATGATGTGGTAGAGATCACCGCAGAGCATCTGATGCAGGCGATGATTTTTGCTGCCTTCAATAATGCGGTAATGAAAATCGAGATTACCGGATTTCTGGTAATAGCTCATGCCCTGATCGGCTTCAATGGAACGGGCATGCTCCTGCAGTAAATGCTGAAGTCCCTGAATTTCTTCATCGGACATGCGCTGAGCGGCAAGACGACAGGCCATACTCTCAAGTTCAAGGCGGACTTCGTAGATATCACGCAGCTCAGAGAGCGAAAGTGAAACAACGCGGGCACCGGCGTGGGGAACGCGGATGACCAGATTACGGGCTTCAAGCTTATGAATGGCTTCACGGATGGGTGCGCGACTACCGCCATAACGGTCGACCAGTGCCTGCTCGGACAGCTTTTCACCAGGAGCAATCTCCCCCCTGACGATTGCAGTCGCCAGTTCGGAGAACACTTTTTCAGACAGCGTTTGCGCTACAGACATAGATTGTCTACAGAATCACCATTTGGCGAGCATTTTACGCCACTCAATTCGGGAATCAAGCCATCCGGCGAAGCCAATTGTATACAATCGGTGAAAATCAGTCTGACAGGTAGTATTCAACCGTAGAAACCACCCTCACCTTCTTGATGTGCGGATTATTGCGGTCACGCGGAGAAATACTGAACTGACCCTGAGAGGCCGTGCGGATACGACCAAGGTCGCTGCCAGAGTCGATGGCGAACTTTTCAGCCACTTCGCGTGCATTACGTGTGGCTTCTTCAATCATATCCGGCTTGATCTCATTCAGACGGGTAAAGAGGTATTCCGTCTGACTGCCATACCCCTCCCCCGTCAGGACAATGCCCTGCCTGCCAAGATCAGACAGATGTCTCATAACGTCACGCACTGTCTGAATATCCTGCGAATAGACGGTCACAGACTGGCTCGCCGTATACCGGAACTCAGAACCACTGCTGTTACCATAAGCCTGAGCAGACTTATCAATAATGGAGGGAGAGCCCGGTGTGATTTCAGCAGAATCAACACCTGCCCCGGTCAGGAACAGGACAATGCGGTTGGTGTTGGCCGCTAGATCCTGATACACCTGCGTCAGCTCATTCCCTGTCACATTGAACTGAATCGGCCAGATAACAATGTCCGCGGGGTATTCCCGTTCAGACAGGCCTTTCACCGTCACGGTGCGCTCCATCTGGCGATAACTGAGGGCCGCCTGTCCGGCGAGTGTGCCGGCAACCGCGGCAGCAATGATGAGAGAGACGCCCAGAATCAGGGCTGACAGACGTTGAGCGTGTGGCACGGACATCCTCCGGAAGGGTTAAGTCCCGGTAAGATGACCGGAAACCAGAGCGGTTCCCGGCCAGCGCGGTTTTATTCCGGCATTTCCAGTTTCTGCGGGGAGACGATCACGCCATTGTTATCGGCATAAACGAATTCGCCCGGGGTAAAGACCACACCACCGAATTTCACCGGTACGTTCACGTCGCCCAGACCGCGCTTGTCGGTTTTCAGCGGCACAGTACCCAGTGCCTGCACACCAAGGTCGGTTTCCATGATCACGTCAACGTCGCGGATGCAGCCGTAGATGATGATGCCTTCCCAGCCGTTTTTAGAGGCCTTCTCAGCCAGCATGTCACCCAACAGGGCATTGCGCATGGAGCCACCACCATCGACTACCATGACTTTGCCCTTGCCATCGGTATCAACCAGCTCTTTGACTTTGGAATTGTCTTCGTGGCACTTCACGGTGACGATTTCACCACCGAAAGACTCACGCAGGCCATAGTTTGAGAACATGGGTTCAACCACAGTGACAAGATCCGGGTATTCATCACACAGATCAGGGGTTACGTACTGAGTCATACTTTGCTCCTTATTGAACACGATTTTGAAGATTGAGTTGCAGGATATCCCGTACCTTATACCGGCTGACGCCACTGTGCACCTGCCCTGCCCTGGCAGTTGCCGCAGCAATAATGGCTTTGGCCAGCTGAGCACCGGTTACCGGGCGCAGATCCGTGAATGGCAGACATTTCAGCAGAATACCAGAGAGCACTTCAAGCGACCGCGCTGCGGCCCTCGGCCCCTGCAGAACCGAGGGTTGCCAGATATGAGTTACGGCCGCTTCGAGAGATTCAAGTTCCGCTTCCATACGCCCTTTTACGCGGCTGTAATGAAACGGAGAAGTGGTGGAGGCCCCCAAAGCACTGACCACAGATAACAGGCTGGCACCCTGCTGCAGAGCGAGGCGCGCGGTATTGATCACCAGGTGATGATCAACAGCCTCCAGCCCTTTCCGTCCGGCTTGTTTTGTTGTGGTGCCCAGAGCGCAGAAGTAATGGTCAATCTGAGTAGACAGATCTTCCGGAACATCCTGAGCATGGTCCGCCAGCGCCATAAACTCACAGGACGGAGGCAATGCCACCGGGCAGCGTCGTGCCAGCACGATCACCCGCCCATACCCGGGATGCGCCGCCAGCTGCTTCACCAGTTCACTGCCAACCAGACCGGTAGCACCAACAACGAGTGCCGTTCTGAGACGCGTCTCAGCGCTGCACATGCGCCTTCAGCCACTGGGTCAGCACCGGCCAGACTTCCTGCTCTGCGGGCTCACTCACAATCATGTCCACATGACCATAATCCCGGGACAGCCCCTGACTCCGCCCTAACGTCAGCAGCTGCTTAGGGCCACCATAAAGCTGATAAAACTTCTGGCAGTATTTATCCGGGTCCTGTGTATCGGCACTGCCGGATACTCCGAGCAGCGGCACACTGGCACCGCGCCAGCCGATCAGCAGGTCTTTTTTCGCTGACGGTGCGCGCCAGCGGCCGAACAGGCTGTGCCGACGGATGTATTCGTTAATGACCCCCGCTGGCTCATGCTCCGGCCCTATGTTCATGCGACGGCCATCCAGGCCTTTTTTGACGCGCACAAACAGCCTCAGAGACACAGGCACCAGAGGAATCTGCAGATACCACAAAGGGCGCAGAACCTGGGTACCGAGCAGTGCAACAGCACGAGGCGGACGGCGGAAACTGTCCAGCGCCAGCGCCGTAGCAATAGCCGTACCACCAATGGAGTGCCCCAGCCAGATGGCCGATGCGCCGGTTTTTTCATGAACAAACTCATGCACGGCCGGAAGATCTGTTGCGGCATACGCCTCAACGGTGTTGGTCTGATACGACTTATTGTGGGGGGAATGGCCGTGGCCACGGTGCTCCAGCATCCACACATCGTAACCGGCCTCGACCAGATGCCGGGCAAAGCCGCGCCCTTTGGCGGATAACCAGAAACCCTTATTGGTGAAACTGCCATGCACCAGCACCACCGGAAAACCCGGCGGAGAGGTCTGGTCAGCCATGCTGAGGCGTGACACCGCGATTTCGACGGTTTTGTCTTTATCACGGTTGTGCTTGATCAGGTAGATATCTTCCGCCAGATCGTCCCAGATATCGGCCCGTAACAGACGGACCGGGAAAATATCACTGCTGCTTTTCATCGGATGAAACCGTTGTTCAACCCTGTTTGTTGGCGAGGAAGAACCAGGTATCCAGTACGGAATCCGGGTTAAGGGAAATACTGTCGATGCCCTGCTCTTTCAGCCAGCGGGCGAAGTCGGGGTGGTCGGACGGCCCCTGCCCACAGATGCCGATGTATTTACCTGCCTTTTTACAGGCACTGATAGCGCGCTCAAGCAGTACCAGAATGGCTTCGTTGCGTTCGTCAAACAGATGGGCGATGACGCCGGAATCCCGGTCGAGCCCCAAGGTCAGCTGGGTGAGGTCGTTGGAGCCGATGGAGAAACCATCGAAATGCTCAAGGAACTGTTCGGCCAGCAGAGCGTTCGCCGGCAACTCACACATCATAATAATGCGCAGGTCGTTTTCGCCACGCTTAAGGCCGTTGTCGGCCAGCAACTCAACCACCTGTTCTGCTTCGCCAACGGTACGCACGAAGGGCACCATGATCTCAACGTTGGTAAAGCCCATTTCTTCACGCACTTTCTTCAGTGCGCGGCATTCCAGCTCAAAACAGTCACGGAAGTTATCGGACAGATAACGCGACACACCCCGGAAACCGAGCATGGGGTTTTCTTCATCCGGCTCATACAGACGACCGCCGACCAGATTGGCGTATTCGTTGGATTTGAAATCCGACAGACGCACGATGACTTTCTTCGGCCAGAAAGCAGCAGCCAGGGTTGAAATACCCTCAACCAGCTTCTCGACATAAAATTCAACCGGGCCGTCATAGCCGGAAATACGGCGCTCCACCGTCGGGCGTACCTCATCCGGCAAGGCGGAGAAATTCAGCAGGGCTTTCGGGTGCACACCAATCATACGGTTGATGATGAACTCCAGACGCGCCAGGCCAACACCCGCATTCGGGATCGCCTGAAAGTCGAAGGCGCGATCCGGGTTACCGACATTCATCATAATTTTCAGATCAAGGTCCGGCATGGATTCCACGCTGTTGGTGCGTACATCAAAATCCAGAGCACCTTCGTAGACAAAGCCAGTATCCCCTTCGGCACAGGACACAGTCACTTCCTGGCCATCGTGCAGCAGATCTGTCGCATCATCACAGCCAACCACCGCCGGAATCCCCAGTTCACGGGCAATGATCGCGGCGTGACAGGTACGGCCACCGCGGTTGGTGATGATGGCTGATGAGCGCTTCATGACCGGTTCCCAATCCGGGTCGGTCATGTCGGCTACCAGCACATCACCTTCCTGAACCTGATCCATATGTTCGATATCGCGGATCACGCGGACCTTACCCTTACCGATACGGTGACCAACACTGCGGCCTTCGACCAGCGGTTTGCCAGTCTCTTTGAGCAGATAACGCTCCATCACCTGCTTGCTGGCACGACTCTTCACCGTTTCCGGACGGGCCTGAACGATGTACAGCTTGCCATCGATACCATCTTTAGCCCATTCGATATCCATCGGGCGGCCATAGTGTTTCTCGATCAGCACAGCCTGACGGGCCAGTTGCTCCACCTCATCATCGGTAATGGAGAAGATACGGCGCAGGTCTTTGTCGACACGCTGAGTCTCGACCGATTTACCGACACTGGCTTCCTGGCTGTAGATCATCTTGATGGCTTTGGCACCAAGGCTGCGGCGCAACAAAGACGGACGCCCTTCGCTCAGGTTCTTTTTGTGAACGTAGAATTCGTCCGGGTTAACCGCACCCTGAACCACAGTTTCACCCAGACCGTATGCCGAGGTGATGAAGACCACATCATCAAAACCGGATTCGGTATCGAGCGTGAACATCACACCACTGGCCGCCAGATCACTGCGCACCATGCGCTGGATACCGGCAGACAGAGCCACTTTGGCGTGTTCAAAATTCTGATGGACCCGATACGCAATCGCCCGGTCATTAAAGAGAGAGGCAAAGACGTCACGCACGGCGTGCAGCACGTTATCGATACCGACGATGTTCAGGTGCGTCTCCTGCTGGCCAGCGAAAGAGGCATCCGGAAGGTCTTCAGCCGTCGCTGAAGAACGGACCGCTACGGCGATGTCCTGTCCATCCTGAAGATCAGAGAAGGCTTCACGGATGGCGGCTTCCAGCGCTGGCGGCAGCGGTGCTTCGAGAATCCAGGTGCGGATCTGTTTGCCGGTCGCCGTCAGGGCCTGAATGTCATCCACATCCAGCGCCGACAAGGTTTCATTGATACGCCCGGCCAGACCTTCGTAACTCAGGAACTCGCGGAACGCATCGGCGGTGGTGGCAAACCCCATCGGAACAGAAACGCCCACGTCGGTCAGACTGCCGATCATTTCCCCGAGGGATGCGTTTTTGCCACCGACTTTTTCAATATCGCCGAGTGAAACCTGGTCAAACCTGAGTACATATTCAGTCAAAATGACTCTCCTCCTGTAAAACTGCTCTCTTTCAAGGCCTGGGTGAATCGCCTATAGTGGTGCGATTCTAAGTGGACACCATACAAATTACCACATGAAGCGCTTTGTCTATTTCATCTCCGACGGTACCGGCATCACGGCTGAAACCCTGGGTAATGCCCTGCTCGCCCAGTTCGACAAAATCGAATTTATCCGTGAAACCCTGCCTTACATTGACTCCCATGAAAAAGCAGAACGGGCGGTACAGAAGATCAATAAAGCCGCATTGGAAAGCGGTGCTCCGGCAATTGTTTTTGATACCGTAATTGATGTTCAGATCCGTTCTGTAATCGATACGGCGGATGCCTTCAAGGTGGATATTTTTGAAGCCTTCCTGTCACCACTGGAGAAGGAACTCAGCGTCGACAGCTCTTACTCCGTGGGTAAGTCCCACTCAAGCGCAGATACCGTCCGCTACTTCAACCGGATTGAAGCCGTGAACTTCGCACTGGATAACGATGACGGAGCCCGTACCCGCCATTACGAAGAGGCCGATGTCATTCTGGTAGGCGTTTCGCGTTCGGGTAAAACACCGACCTGCCTCTATCTGGCCATGCAATTCGGCATCAAGGCCGCCAACTATCCACTCACAGAAGAGGATATGCATGACCTGGTACTGCCGGAGAAGCTGCGCAAGTACCGCAAAAAACTCTTTGGTCTGACCATTGACCCGGAGCGCCTCTCGGCTATCCGTACGGAACGTAAAGCCAACAGCCGTTATGCGTCGCTGAACCAGTGTTACCGCGAAGTGGACGAAGTGGAGATGTTGTATGAAGAGGAGAACATCCCGTACATCAATGCCACCAACCGCTCCATTGAAGAGATCTCTACCCGTATTCTGGAAACCACCGGCCTGAAGCGGTCACTGTCGTTCTGATTCACACATCAGACATTACGCTTCAGATATGCCCAGCAGCCTCATTCATTGCCCTGGCAATGATCCGCGGCCGGGTATAAATCAGTGAATGATCGGCAGCCGGGGCAACACTGTAATGCCAGTCTGCACTGTCTTTGCCGAGTTGCTGATGACGCTGATGAACACATTCTGCGGTCAGCCCTCCCACAACACTGCAGCCCGGAATGTCTGTCCGCCAGTACACATAATGACGGGCGTTTTCACTGAGTGACAACCCGGCCGCCCGTACACCTTCTGCCAGACCGCTGCCCCGCTGTTTTAATCGGCTGATGGCCAGTTTATCCGCATCGGTATGTCGTTTACGCGCAGGTGATACAACATCAAGAAATGCCAGATAGGGCTCATCGGCGTGCGGATTGCTCATGACTGCATCCGCCAGTTGCAGATACGTCTGCGAACGCTGCAGAAGGTCCTCCTCATTCACCGACAGGAGGGCCGCTGGTTCAATCAGGAATAAGTTCTGTAACGGCAATTCCTCACTGAGGTGCATTGCCAGCATGCCTCCGAGGGAATAGCCGCCAATGCTTAACGGCCCTGAGACCGTCTGCGCAATCAGATCCCGCAGAACATCCAGATAATCGTTTAACCGAGGCGTTGCTGTGGTTAAAAAGTCGGAGTGTCCCATACCCGGGAGGTCCGGAATCAGTATTTCATTCCAACCCTTAAGGTACTGAGTCACAAAGCGCCAGGTCAGATCACCAGCAACCCCCGCACCATGCAACAGCAGCAATGTACCAGACGGGGATAAAGGCGAAGAGGGTTCCAGCCGCAGTCCGCTCACCCGGGCTGTTGATGTCGTCAGTTCAAAACGGTGGCTCACCATTGGCCCAGCGTATCTCCACAGAAATCTCGTCGGAAGGCATCAGCTCAGGGTACAGGATAAAAGCCGCCACATCAGGGTCTTCAATGAGTATCTGAGTTTCAAGGTAATCAACACTGCGCCAGGTTTCCGGGACGTAATGCAATGACAACCCTGTAATCTGATACAGAGGTTTCAGCTCTGCATTCAGCGCGATGATGTTTGGGGTCAGATCTGAGCCACGGAAACGGATTCCGAGAAAGCGCTGACTGAACACATCCCGTGACTGAGCACCGATACGGAAATACCAGGCCTGACGGTTTCCCTGACGGGTAAAAAATGGCCGGAAACGGACCGGGTCAAACAACTCCAGAGACTTGAACTGACGCCTGAGGTCAATGAACTGATCCGCATACGCTTCGCAACACGCTGCCCGGGTAGCCTCTTCAGGAAGGCGGAAAGGTGGAGCCAGAATATGGTCGGTAATCGCTGCCGATGCATCACTGCTGATACTTGCAGCGGCCTCCTGCTCAGCTTCCGGATCGATGGTCTGGGTCTGCATACGACCTTCAGCATCCATCCAGATATAGAACGGTGGATTCTCCTGATCATACTTTTTGAGCTTTTGATCGACCTGCTCTTCGGTGAGATAGGTTTCCGTATCACCCGGTGGTGCATCAGGAACATCCGCTTCTTCAGGAGACGGCTTTTTTTCGGCCTTCTGAGGTATAGGGCTACTGTGAACCCGGCCTTCGGCATCCGTCCAGGTGTAGTACTTATCGTCCTCTGCTCCGGCCAGTGCCGGCAGCAGAAGACAGATGCTTATCAGAACTTGGTACGGAAGCTGAAACCGGCGTAACCAATAGCGAGATAGGTATTCACGTCCAGACCGGGGTACGGGTTGGTCACAACGCATGTGAGACAGTTCCTGTTGAGGGAATTACTGGAGTCCGGGTATTCATCACCTGAACCTTGTGGGTCTGCATTAATATGCTCAACCGACTTCATAAAGCCCAGAGACAGGTCAATAACAGTATCCAGATCCCACTGATAACCCAGGCCGACAGCATAATGACGCATAAAGCCAATCGGAGCCATCAGGCTGCGGGAGTCGTCAGGTACAGAACTTTTACGCGGTTCAAACCCGGCACGCAGCTGAATACGGGAGTTCAGGTCCATGGCCATACCGACGTTGTAGGTCCACACACTACGGAAGTTCAGCGGCATATCCAGCGTGGTTGGCGTCACAATACCCGGAGACAGCAGCTGTGCCGTCGACAGGAAACTGACCTGACGGTCGAATTGCAGACTCAGCTGATCAAATTTGTCGTAGTCGGTCCAGCCGGCATCCAGATTCAGATGGAAGATATCAAAGTAGCGGAACTTCATACCTACCTGAAAATGCTGTGGGTAGCTGATTTCAGAGGTGACCTTACCACTTTCAAACGTCTGCCCTTGCGGGAAAGAGAAGATGGCACCGGTAATAGCACCCAGTACCGATGAGTTAAAGGTACGGAAGAAGTCGGCAAAGTCATCGGTGTAGGTCAGTTCATAACTGCCGTCCAGACGGTTTTTACCTTCGCTCTGATAGCCAACCCCGAATGAGAAATACGGGTTTGGTTCCCACAGCATACCCAGGTTAAAGGACGGCGACAGAGACTCGGTCATTTCAATCGCCAGAGTACCGACATCCTCATAAGCACCAACGCGACCACCACACAGTGTCAGCAACGGAGCCAGAGGATCATTGCCTGTGGGGTCACCGTTTTCATCAAAACAGCCGAACGCACTCTGCAATACACCCAATACACCGACCAAAACGTTCGGTGCACGCAGATCCTGCTCCAGAGCAACCGACTGATGCGAGAAAATCAGGCCCGCGCCCACAGAAAACTGGTCATTCACTTTGTAGCCGAACGACGGCGTAAAGTAGTTCACCCGCTGCAACGCCAGTTCACGTGCCTGATAACGACCCGGATCGTCTTCTTCCTTAGAGAAGCCGGCAAACATGGTCGCATAAGCTGCGTTGGCGAAGGTGAACTTGGAACCCGGTGGTTTTACCGAAATACCGGCTGACGGCAGCGCAATGATTGGCAGTGGAACACCGGTGAGACCAAAGCCAGGGACGTAAATAGCCGCATCCGAATAACTGGTCCCTTCATTCAGGATCGGGTCCTCTGCGATATTCAGCAGATCCGACTGATCTTCATCATAATCAGAAGGTAATGAAAACTTCGCACGCGAACGGAAGAGTACGCCCGTCAGCTGCACCTGATATTGACGTCCATCCAGTTTGGTCAGACCTGCCGGATTGAAGTGAATATCCATAATCCCGGTCGGGTCTGCAGTGACCGCGTTCCCCAGCGACATGGCCTTGTTATCAATCAGCAGGTTCTGCAGCAGCTCCGCCCGGGCCAGGCCGGGAAGAAGCAGCAGTAAGAACATGAGTTTCCGCATAGTGTTAAACCGCCATAACCTTGTAATTATTATCGTAAGTTCAGTCATGACTGATCAGCTGCCCTGTGAGGAGTTACGGCCCTCAATATTAATAGGCAGCGAGATACCGAGAATAATGTCAGGCGACAGTTCCGTCATACCAAAGCCAACGTTGATGTTGGTGATGGTCTTCGGGGAAACACGCAGACCGAGGGCAAAGTTCATGATGCCGCTCATCTGACTGCTGGTTGTGGAGGTTGTCTCCTCACCAGTTGACGGCGTAAAGAGCACGAAATCCGATTTATGACTGTAAGAGCCCTGGAAGGACATGCTCAGGGACACCTCATAAGACAGCGAATAAGCGAAGCCCATTGAAAAAGAAGCACTCGGGCCACTGCGGACTTCGGTGAGGATAGAGTCATTACGGACCTGATTCAGGCCAGTGATCGGAAAACTGTAACCCGCAGAAAGAGATCCGAATACCACAACCGGATCCAGAACTTTAGAAACACTCACACCACCACTGGTGCCATAAGAACCAGAACCTGTTGCCAGAGATTCAGACTCATCAATTTCATACGGGCTTTCACCGGTCGGGAAACGCGCGGTAAAGAAATAAGTTTGAGACATTCGACCTGGCACATAAGAAAATGGCTGCCAACGGAAGGTTGAGGAAAGATCCCCGAGACCATAGCCGCTAAGTTCGTCTTCTGTTTCATACTTAGCAATGAGCGGCATACGTGCACTCACCGTCAGGTTGTCTAAAAGACCATAATCGAAGGTAAAGGAGTTGGTGAACGTATGACTGGCAACGGGTGAGACGTCCGCATTACGGATAACCGAAGATTCGCCATCTCGCTCAATCGTCAGATCAATGCGCTGATCGCCATAATAGGAGTAGTCACTGTTGAAGTTGAGTGACTTACCACCCTTGCGCAGCAGCGAATAGTTTTTCTCTGCCGCCTCAAACACCTGCTCAAGTGCCTTCTCAGTGTCGGCATCATTATCCTGCTTGGACAGTGCGTCACGTGCCTTTTCCAGATCTTCGGCTTCATCCGCGAAAACAGGGGCATTGGCCGCCAACAGGAGTGACAGTGTCAGTGCAGAAATACGAATATTCATTTAAGTAGCCCTTAGAATTTGTCGTTATTATTTTCTTCTGAAGCGGAGTTGCTTATCGATTGTCTGCTCTGAGTCAGACGGGACGGCAATATTGTACGAATCTTTATCATCCGTTGTAATCACTACATCGTAAATCGGGTTGCCATTATCATCCCTGACCGCATCACCGTTTTCATCCACACGGATTTCATAACTGGAGTTTGCATTATTGAAGGAGGCATAAACAGCATTATTGACCAGGTGTTCTTCACGGATATAAAACTGTGGGAATTCCCGGTAGGCATTTTCGGCGATGATGTAATCTGAGACAAAACGCAGGTCTGCAGTCTGCAACTCAAGACCACTGGCTGGCTTCTGACCATCCGGGAAGATAATAAAGAGTACGTTATTGTCCCACACATCAAGGAAACGGGAGAGCGTAAATGAAATATTCCCCAGAGCCGGGTCCGCAATGTAGACTCGACCAGCATAAACAGCCTTGATCACAACGAAGTGTTTGAAGCCAGCGTGATCAATAGGCGCAATGGCCGGATGATCCAGCGCCTCAAGGTCAGAGGCTTCTGCCTTAAAACCGCCGGATGGATGCCCGAGAGCTGTAGCAAGACGTTTCATATCCAGCAGTGAGAAACCGCGGCGCTGTACAATCCGTTCCGTTTCACCAAAACGTAACAGACCTTCCATCACCTGACGCTCCTGAAAGTTACGTCCGAGATAATGATTTAACAGTGTTGTTAACGCAGCCGAACCGCAGGAGTAGTCGTACGCCTGACGTACAACGTTCTTGAAGCGCTGAGCAGCAAGCGGCTCAACATTCACCACCCTGTCTTCCTGAAAATCTTCAGCAACTGCGATACGCACAACGGTATCACCGGGTTGACGATCCTGAACCTGACCAAGATGGCTGAACAGGGAAAAGCCGACTATGGACCCCAATAAGATTAAGAACACGTCGTTAAGGCCAGATAGCCCCCTCCGTTATTATTATAATAATGTTCCAGCTGTCTAATATTACAGAATTTTAACCATCAGAACCAACCCAAACTGCACCAAAATGCAGAAGTTTTTCTGTCAAACTGGCAAAAAAAAACCCGCCGAAGCGGGTTTTTTTACTTCAGTATCAGCAGATATTACTTACCAGTAATAACATAGCTGGTACCAGACATCGCGATATCACTCACAGCAACATCACCCAGTGTACCACCACCAACAGTGATGCCACCCAGAGTCAGGTCACCCGTGATAGAGTTAACCGCAACAGCCAGACCAGTAGCTGCACTAGCAGTAACAGTAACGTCAGTAGCTACGTTAGCACCGTCATCATCAAAAGTGATGCTACTGATACCGATTGCGCCATTCAGCAGATCAACGCTACCGCTGTTGATTTTGAAGCTTGAGGACATATCGATAACAGTGTCAGAACCGCTGGAAGAAACGGTGGTAGCTGAAGTACCCAGATCCAGGTCCAGGTTCAGGTTGCTCAGCAGGTTGGTAGAAACTGCAGTGTCATCAGAGGTATCACCAACAGTACCACCGTTATCAGTACCCAGCAGGTCTACAGACGCAACAGAGAAAGTCATGCCGCTTACAGTGTTAGTCTGAACAATAGACAGGTCGCCGTTACCAGCAATGTCAATTTCGTAGTTCAGCGCTGCACTGGAGATACCAATACCAGAGATTGCCAGAGAACCAGAGTAGCCATCTGCATCAGTGTCAGTATCAGTGTAGGTAACAGCACCAACGTTAATGCTACCGATGTTTGCAGCAATATTGATACCTGCCTGACCAGTTGCAGCAGACAGTGAAGCTTCGTCCATAGCAACCATTTCAGCGTTAGCGGCTACAGAAACAGCAGCGATAGATGCAGCAAGAGAAAGTTTCTTCAGGAATTTCATGAGTGCACACTCCTAATTTATTTTTTTTATGTACGTGATGCTTTATGCATCTTTGCCATCTCAATGGCAGCTATACGGTGCCATAGTGAATTCGGTTGAGTCAAGCCATTGTTAATCATCCGGCCCATCAGGCTACAAATTTTTAACAATCAGGAACATTTACGAACCTGAGCTCACTATATTGTCTGGCACTTCACCTGTCTACCCCTTAGACTTGCGCCAATGTCAGGGTTATGTAATCTCGACAAAGAGCCAATAAAACTCCTTATTTTTCAGAATGTTAGTCGCTTAAAGCGATCTTATTCATGCATACAGTCTACCTGTCAGTTCTCCCAATCCACCCAACATCACTGCTCAACAGTATTCAGCAACATTCTGACTGCCAGCTGTTTTCAGGAGAGGGGTTTCTCAATCCTTACAGAGAACTGACAAACCACACTGACTATCTGCCGGTTCACCTGCTTCTTTTATCACCAACACGGTCTGTCTCGGGCTCTTTCAGTCAGTGTTCGGAAATGATGAACCGGACAATCGAAACAAACGTCACCCGTTCAGATCGTTTTGTATCCGGCTGGGCCGGAATTATTGACTACCCGTCTACCCCTGAGTCCGAACCCGAGTGTCGCTTTCATTTCTACCCATACAGCATTCTGATCGACCCCACCAAGGATTACTGCCTGATTCAGGCATACTCCCCGGTTAATCCTGACCAGCTACTGGCGCTAATCCCGGACATCACTCCGGAGAACAAGCCCCGGTTGAGACAGTGGCAGGCTTACTGGCAACAAGATCAATACACTCAGGCCTTCCAATCAGTACACAACTACCTGCTGGATGGCGATTGTTACCAGGTCAACCTGACCATGCCATTTATCTGCAACGACGACCTGAGACACTGCAATCCAACTCCCCTGCTCAGCACCTTCAACGCACCTTTTTCGTTTTACATGAAAGACGCCGACCGAACCGTGTTCAGCGTGACACCGGAACGCTTTCTCAGCATCAATACAGGCAGGATCGAGACCCGCCCCATCAAAGGTACCGCACCGCGCTCAGAAGACCCCGTGGCCGACCGCAAGAACTCGGAAGACCTGCTCAGCAGCGAGAAAAACCGTGCGGAAAATCTGATGATTGTCGACCTGCTGCGCAATGACCTCAGCCGTTCCGCTGAGCCAGACTCCGTCAGGGTTGAAAAACTGTTCGACCTGGAAAGCCACGCCAATGTGCATCATCTGGTTTCAACCATTTCTGCTCAGATGAAAGCCGGCCTGACCCCATCAGACATAGTCCGGTCTGCGTTTCCGGGTGGCTCCATCACCGGAGCACCGAAAAAACGGGCTATGGAAATCATTGACGAGCTGGAAGCTGAACCACGTGGGCCCTATTGCGGCTCTGCCGGATTTTTTGATGAAGGCGGCTATACGGATTTCAACATTCTGATCCGCACCATTACCGCGACAGAAGAAAAAGCGGTGTGCTGGGGGGGCGGCGGCATTGTCATCGACAGCACCGCCCCAGAGGAATATCAGGAGATCTTCAACAAAGTGCAGAAGATTCTGGATACCCCCCTCTGACTGTCTTTTTAAATTCAGAGACTCAGGTCGCGATTGCTGGCCTTGATGAACTCTTTTTTCAGATCTTCATAGGTGTGAACCGCCGGAAACTGCGGGAATTCATCGATCACATTCTGCGGCGCATGAAACAGAATACCGGCATCCGCTTCCGCCAGCATGGTGGTGTCGTTGTATGAATCACCAGCAGCGATGGTGCGGTAATAGATGGTCTGTAAGGCGCGGATAGACTGACGCTTAGGATCAGCCTGACGCAGCTTGTAGTCTACGACCCGACCTTCGTCATCGGTAATCAGACGGTGGCAGAACAGCGTCGGAAAGCCCAGCTGACGCATCAGTGGCTGGGAAAATTCGTAGAAGGTATCAGACAGGATGATCACCTGGAAACGCTCGCGCAGCCAGTCAACAAACTCAGCTGCACCATCCAGGGGCTTGAGAGTGGCAATAACTTCCTGAATATCATTCAGTTTCAGGCCATGCTCATCCAGCAGGCGCAGGCGCTGCTTCATCAGCACATCGTAATCAGGAATATCCCGGGTTGTGGCTTTCAGAGCCTCGATACCGGTTTTGTTGGCAAACTCGATCCAGATTTCCGGAACCAGAACGCCTTCCAGATCCAAACATGCAATTTCCATAGGGTCTCCAGCTGTGTCGCTCGTTCAAAGAGGCGGCTACTCTAGCCAGATGACGCGGCGAACTCAACTGCAAGCCGAACCGGATGCGTTATTTCGCAAACGAATCCACAGGCAGCTGGATGTCTTTAAACAAAGCCTCAACATCCTGACGGCTGCTGCACTGTACCGCCTTATCAACGATATCCCGGGTCAGATGCGGTGCCAGACCGGCAATAAAGTCGTACATGTAATTGCGCAGATAAGTGCCCTTGCGGAAACCGATACTGGTAACGCTCGGCTCAAACAGATGACTCGCGTCGATCGCAACCAGATCACTGTCCGCCACCGGGTCAATCGCCATGGTCGCTACGATGCCGACTCCGACACCCAGACGCACATAAGTTTTAATCACATCAGCATCGGCCGCCGTGAAGGCCACTTTCGGCGTCAGTCCTTTACCGGCAAACGCGTCATCCAGCTTGGAACGGCCGGTAAAGCCGAATACATAGGTTACCAGAGGGTAAGCCGCCACCTGCTCCAGTGACGGACGGGTGGTCGATGCCAATGGGTGATCTTTCGGCACCAGGATACAGCGGTTCCAGCGGTAACAGGGCATCATCACCAGGTCACCGAAGTGCTCCATGGCCTCGGTAGCGATCGCAAAGTCTGTCGTGCCATTGGCCGCCATTTCCGCGATCTGCATGGGTGTCCCCTGATGCATGTGCAGAGACACCTCCGGGTAACGCGCCATAAAATCTTCAATGATATCGGGCAAAGCGTACCGGGCCTGAGTATGGGTCGTGGCAATTGACAGACTGCCACGGCGGTCATCACTGTGTTCCTGAGCCACCTGCCGGATAGACTCCGCCTTACGCAGCATGTCCTCAGCGATGGCCAGAATAGCCTCACCCGCGGGCGTGACCCGGGTCAGATGCTTGCCGCTGCGGGCAAAAATCTCCACACCCAACTCATCTTCCAAGAGGCGGATCTGCTTACTGATACCGGGTTGAGAGGTAAATAGTGCCGTCGCCGTCGCCGAGACATTCAGATCATGCCGGGCAACCTCACAGATGTATCTCAGCTGCTGTAACTTCATGATCTCACTGCCTCAGGGGTTACTGCGTGAACGTTCCGGGTGCACGGGCCTCTGACAGACCAGCGGACCCACTCTATTTATATGCGCAGAAAGCATTTTAGACAACTTTCTGACGCCACCGCGTTATAAGCCGCATATGAGTCGGCAGATGGCAGGATCCTTTTGCCCGTAAAATGGTTAACATTTAACGATAATTAACTTTACTTAACCAAAATCGCCCTCTAAGCTTAACAGAAATTAAGCTGGATTAACCACTATGAAAACGAGTGACGCCGTTGCTTTCTTCGGAACCAAAAAGGCCATTGCTCAGGCCTGCAGCGACGATGGCTGGCCCCTGACCGCCGCCGCGGTCACACAATGGGGCGACTATCCGCCTACCGGCCGCCAGAAACAGCTGGAAAGCTTAACATCAGGCCGCCTGAAAGCAGCTGACAACGAACAGACACAACACAAACCGGACCCCGAGGTCCCGTCAGGACAGACTATGACTGATAACCGAGTTGAAGACCTTAATATCGAATCCATCATTCCGCTGGTAACACCGCATCAGCTGAAAGAAGAAATGCCGATCAGTGAATCTGCGGTAGCCAACGTCCGCGCCCACCGTCAGGTGATCCGTGACATTCTGGACCGCAAAGATCACCGTATTTTTGTCGTTATCGGTCCCTGCTCCATTCACGACGTCGATGCCGCTATGGATTACGCCCGCCGTCTGCGCGATCTGGCAGAAGAAGTCAGTGACACCCTGTTTCTGGTCATGCGCGTTTACTTTGAAAAACCACGCACGACCGTTGGCTGGAAAGGTCTGATCAACGACCCTTACATGAACGACACGTTCAAGATTCAGGAAGGCCTGCACATCTCACGTAAGCTGCTGCTGGACCTGGCAGAAGCCGGCCTGCCGCTGTCGACAGAAGCCCTGGACCCGATTTCACCTCAGTACCTGCAGGATCTGATCAGCTGGTCCGCCATTGGTGCACGTACCACTGAATCTCAGACTCACCGCGAAATGGCCTCCGGCCTGTCTTCCGCTGTAGGCTTCAAAAACGGGACCGACGGCAGCCTGACGGTAGCAACAAATGCCCTGATGTCCGTGGCCAACCCGCACCGCTTCCTGGGTATCAACCAGAGTGGCGAAGTGGCCGTGGTATCCACCAAAGGCAATCCGTACGCTCATGTTGTGCTGCGCGGCGGCGGTGGTAAGCCAAACTACGATTCTGTCAGCGTGAAGCTGGCCGAAGAGTCGCTGGCCAAAGCCGACCTGCCACAGAACATCATGATTGACTGCAGCCACGAAAACTCCAGCAAAAAACCGGAGCTGCAGCCTCTGGTTATGGACAACGTCACCAACCAGATCCTGGAAGGCAACAAGTCCATTATCGGCCTGATGATCGAATCCAACCTGAAAGAAGGACGCCAGAATATCCCGGCAAATCTGGACGATCTGGAATACGGCCTGTCTGTCACTGACGGCTGCATCGGCTGGGACAACACGGTTGAACACATCCGCAAGATGCACAAAAAACTGCGCGAAGTCCTGCCGAACCGGGATAAATAATCCCACCTATAAAAAAGCCCGCATTTGCGGGCTTTTTTATGTCTCAGAATTCATCGTCCTGGAAGAAATCATCGTAAAAGTCATCGCTGAAATCTTCCTGAGAGGCGCCATCTGTCACCAGATACTCCCTGTTCTGCAGGTACGCACTGCGGATAAACAGGTAGCGGTCGCCGGATATCAGATTTTCCGATGCCAAAAGGTCGGAGCGCAGATCAACAATCTGCAGTGCGGCCAGAGACACATCCTCAGACGTAGTCTCCGTAAAATAGGGATACGACATACCGGTGGAATAATCGACCAGAGAGCCGCCGAAATCCCTCAGTGTACTGGGGCCGAGAAACGGCAGCATCAGATACGGCCCACTGCCCACACCCCAATATCCCAACGTCTGACCAAAGTCTTCATCGTGCTTCGGCAAGCCAATGTGTGTGGCCACATCAAACACACCGAAGAAACCGACTGTGGTGTTGATCACAAAGCGCGCGGTATCCGACAGCGCCTGTGTGAACTTGAACTGAGCCGCGTCGTTAAGCACGACCAAAGTATCGTTAACGTTAGAAAACGTATTGGTGATTGCGCGGTCAACCGGGTCCGGAGTAATAAACTCGTACCCTTGTGCTACTGGCTTGAGCAGATTACGGTCCATAAAATCATTAAAGGCAAAGACCTTACGGTTAAAGCCTTCCCACGGATCGTACTCCTCCTCCGAGGCCTGCAGAGTTGTGGGTGACATAAGACTGAGCGACAGTAAGGCTCCGGTCAGTAACGGCCCCGGTAAGGCTTCTTTCCCGCAATGGGCAATGGTAGACAACACTCTGCTCCTGGCCATATGGCTGACGGTTTCCCTGGGCGTGGTCGTGATTCTTGGCTGGGCGGATTATAAAGACAATTGTCCGCCAAGGATAAGCCCCTGAGACTGCCAATCCCTCAGAATCGCTGCGGCACCATTGACGGCGGCCACCGACGGCGCCATGCCGGAATCCCGCAGAAGTGCCTCAACAGCCGCGCCAGCACTGAGTTCCGTACTCCTGAGACGCTCAAACAGAGTCAGCGTAAACAGATTGCAGTGGATAAAACGCACTTTATCGTTCTCATCACGGAACAATATCAGGCCCGTAGCCAGAGGTTCCAGTGCACTGTTGCTCTCACTGGCAAGGTGTACCGGGTAATTGTAGGCTGCTGCCGCGACGGCTGCCGGAAAAACCGGTACCGATTCCATCAGATCAGCGTCCGGGTCTGCTTTTTCCTGCTCTTCTGTATCCATGACATCCACGGCCAGTTCGAGCCATTCGTAATGCGCCAGCTCAGCCAGATAAGGAAATTCCGGAAAGGCTTCACTGTGAACCGAAAACCAGGTCAGAAACTCTTCTGATATTTTGAGAAAATACGGTGTGGCGCACTCGTGGTCGCGGAAAAAATTCCGGCAGACCTGACGCCAGCGTTCTTCGCCGAGAATACTCATGCAGACCGGAAATCCGCCATCCAGAAAACCGCAGACGTTATTGAAAAACAGATCACGGTAAATCTGCATATTCGGCTGCTCTGTGCAGGCATCCTCACCACCGGTGCGGATATCACGTGCAAACTGGCGCTGCAGCTGCAACAGACCGGAATCAGTCACACATCACCTGCCCCGCAGTCTGAGTTGCCTGCTGTAAGGTACGGATATGGTTAAGCTCAGTCACCAGATCGGCCACCGGAGGAATATTAAAATCACGCTCGAGCAAAGTCGGGCGTTGGCCATGTTGCTCATAGGTGTATTGCAGCAACGACCAGACGGGATCAATTACCGAGGTTCCATGAGTATCAACCAACAGGGAGTCCGACTCCTGATAATGACCGGCAACGTGCAGATAGCGGATCCGCTCTGACGGCATGGCATCAATATAAGCTTTGGGGTTGTAGCCATGATTCACACTGTTGACGTAAACATTGTTCACGTCCAGCAGGAGCTCACAGTCGGCTGCTTCAATCACAGCGCGGACAAATTCAGGCTCTTCCATCGCCTTACCCGGCTCCAGATAGGCAGACACGTTTTCTACGATCAGCCGGCGGCCAAGAATATCCTGAACCCGCATTATGCGTTCAGACACCCACTTCACCGCCTCCTCCGTGAACGGAATCGGCATCAGATCATACAGGTGCCCGTCGTCACTGCAGTAACTCAGGTGTTCGCTGTACACCTGAATATGATGACGGTCGAGAAAGTCTTTCACTTCCCGCACAAAATCCGTATCCAGCGGTGCCGGACCGCCAATGGACAATGACAGACCGTGGCAGGCAAACGGGAAACGTTCGGTAAACCAGGACAACTGCTTGGCAAGACGCCCCCCGATATGCATCCAGTTTTCCGGCGCAACTTCGAGGAAATCAATCGGATGCTGCGGATGTTCAGCCAGATACTCTTTCAGAGGATTGACCAGTGAGCGGCGCAGTCCCAGACCTGAACCGGATATACCCGGTTCAGTAGTGGCTGGCAGAAAGCCGCCCGGGGCATAGCCCGGGCTTCTGTTGTCAGCAGACACAGTGATCAGCTCTTGCCGCCACATTTGCCTTCGCCACACTTACCTTCAGACTCAGACTTCTCGCCGCACTTGCCTTCACCGCATTTGCCTTCGCCCTTGCCTTTTTCACCGCACTTGCCTTCACCGCATTTGCCTTCGCTTTCACCTTTCTCGCCACACTTGCCTTCACCGCACTTACCTTCGTGCTTGTCGGCCAGCTGATAACCCTGAGAGAGCTCAGCAGAGGCAAATGGGTTGGCATCTGCCATAACAGGTGCAGAGAAAGCAGCTGTCAGAAATGCAGTGCCCAGAAGAGTACCCAGAGTTTTGTTGGTCTTGTTCATCGTTCGATCCTTTTGTGTTTGTGGTCTAACTGTTTGTAGAAAGAGTGGCAGCGACGGTGTCTGACTGCAGGTAACAGCATTCACCATAAGCCGTCTTATTCATAGTCGCAGCTGAGACCTTATTCCTTACAAAGATTCCGGAAAAAATGACACTCCGGACGAAATAAGCCATTCCGGCACTTAATGCCGGATTTCTGACCAGCGTTTTTCAAGGCGTTTCAACGACACCGGAACCCGGGTACCAAGAGGTTGAGCAAACAGGGATACGCGCCACTCTTCCAGCAGCCAGCCGAATTCTTCGAGATCCGGGCGCTGCTCTGGCGTGGCATCTTTCATTGCGGCATGCCAGGGCTTATAGAGGGATTCAAACTCAATCATCGACTGCCGGTCACGTGGCAGATTGCCCTGCAGTTTGTCGATGCGGTACTCCATAGCCCGCAGATAGCGGGTGAAACAACTCAGATACTGCCAGGGAGTCACCACCATAAACCCGGGGGCCAGCAGACGCTCAAGGTTGGCCTGGACATCGCTGTAGGCCATGGCTTTATCCAGCGACACCGCTCCACGCATGGCTTTCAGCACCGCATGACGGATTTTCAGCCAGTCAATAAACATCGCGATCAGCTTATCAGCCAGTTCACAGACGCCGCCACGCTGTTCAATACAGGCATTGAAGGCAGATTGTGTTCTGGGTAACGGCTGATCCAGTGGCAGCAGCTGATGCATGAAAGCCGCTTTGACCAGCTCTTCGGTCAGCTCAGCTTCCGTCCCTAAGCCCTTGGCATAGAGCCAGTTGGGTTTCATGTCTTTCTGGATCTGCGCCCGCACTGCCCGTTCCTGCGCGGACAGGCGCTGCCGCAGCAGACTGAGCAGCCCGGCCCGATGCAGATCCATGGCACGTTGAGGGTCGCTTTCTACCGTCAGGCTGATGCTCTGCTCCCGGGTTTCCGGGTTTCTGCTGACCTTGAGGCAGGGATAGGAACGCACCGAAAGACCTCCGGCATCGCTCTCCGTACTGTCCGGAAGATCGCCGAAATCCCAGTCCTGAATACCGGCCTTCTGATAGCGCGTATCCGATACCGTGAGAACAGCGGCCTTACCCTGATCACGGAATTCGTCCTGCAAAGCCTGCAGATCACGTCCCTGATCAAGCACCTCACCCTCACCGTCCACGACGCGGTAGTTCATGCGCAGATGGGACTCCAGCTCAATGGCAGCCAACACATCGGATTCAATCTTCGGCCGCAGGGTACGGTTCAGATAAGCTGCCAGCTGAGTCAGCAGACCACCGTCCTGCGGCGATGACTGCGCAATGAAATCGCTGGCCGTATCCGGTACCGGCACAAATTGCTTACGGATAGGCTTGGGCAACCCTTTCAGCAGTGCCACCACCTTATTGTGCAGGAACCCGGGGACCAGCCATTCCGTCTGCTTTTCATTGATCTGCGGCAACATGGCCACAGGCACGGTGAGCGTCACACCATCGTCAGACGCGCCCGGAGCAAAGGCATAGGTCACCGGAAAACCTATTCCGGCGACGCTCATTTCAGGCGGATACGCCTGGGAAGAAATCCCCTGTGCAGCATCCGAGAGCAGGAAGTCCCGGGTGAAGTACAGTGCCTTACGCTCAGCCTCCGGGGCTTTCCGGAGCCAGCTTTCCAGGCTGCGGGTACTGCTGATGTGCTGGGGGATACGGGCTTTGTAAAAATCGATCAGAGCCTGATCATCAATCACCAGATCGCGGCGCCGGGATTTTTCCTCATACTCAGTCACGTCTTTGAGCAAATCCGCATTGGCTTGCACAAAGTCAGCTCGGGTGCGCATATTCTGCGCCACCAGGCCTTCAATGATCATGACCTCCCAGGCGGCTTCCGGGTGTTTATCGGCGTAATTTACCGGTTTGCGCGGGTTCACAATCAGGCCATACAGCGAGGACTGCTCATACGCCACCACCTGACCACGTTTAATGTGCCAGTGCGGCTCGAAATACTGATACTTCAGGAGCTCATGGCCACAGGCTTCAATCCATTCAGGCTCAATTGCGGCCACCGTGCGGGCATAAAGCCGCGACGTTTCGACCAGCTCAGCGGCCATGACCCACTTCGGTGGTTTTTTATAGACTGAACTGCCTGGCGTCAGCACAAACTGGCGTCCTCGGGCGCCGCGGTATTCTTTCTGTTCACTGTGGAAGCCGATCTGACTGAGCATGCCACTCAGCAACGCCTTATGAACCGCATCGTAATCCGCCGTCGCGCCGCTCTCTTTCAGGCCCAGTTCACGACACAGCAGATGCAGCTGACGGTGGGTGTCACGCCATTCGCGCATACGCATATACGACAGGAAATGCTTCTGACACCACTTGCGCAGCTGATTCTGGGTCAGCTCCTGACGCTGTTCTTCATGGGCATTCCAGAGATTGATGAACGCGACAAAGTCAGACTTTTCATCCGCCCACAGACGGTGCTTCTCAGCCGCCTGCTGCTGTTTCTCCGGTGGACGCTCACGCGGGTCGGGCACCGACAGCGCTGCAGCGATGATCATCATCTCAGTGATGCAGTTGTGTTCACCGGCGGCCAGCAGCATGCGCGCCATACGCGGGTCGACGGGCAAGCGTCCCATGCTGCGGCCAAGCTGAGTGAGACGGCGTTTATCATCCACCGCCTGCAACTCCTGCAGCAGGGTGTAACCGTCTTTGACGAAGCGGTCATCCGGCGCATCGACAAAGGGGAAGTTGCGGATATCGCCCAGCTTCAGATTCATCATCTGCAGAATGACCGAGGCCAGATTCGTGCGCTGGATTTCCGGATCGGTGAATTCAGAACGTCCGGCAAAATCCTGCTCTTCGTACAGACGGATACAGATGCCTGGCTCCACACGGCCACAACGCCCGGCACGCTGATTAGCACTGGCCTGAGAAATGGCTTCAACCGGCAGGCGCTGGACCTTGCTGCGGTAACTGTAACGGCTGATGCGCGCCACACCCGAGTCCACCACATAGCGGATACCGGGCACGGTCAGCGAGGTTTCCGCGACGTTGGTACTGAGCACAATGCGGCGGCCACCGGTCGGATGGAAAATCTTCTGCTGGTCCCCGGCACTCAGACGTGCGTACAGGGGCAGAATCTCGGTCGCCGGCAATGACTGACGGCGCAGATAATCCGCACACTCGCGGATCTCACGCTCACCGGGCAGAAACACCAGCACATCTCCGGGTGAGCCTTTCTGTTTATCCTCGTCGCGCAACTCAGCCAAAGCATCGTTGATGCCTTCAAATACGCTGCGGTCTTCGTCGTCTTCCGACTCCCGGATCAGCGGACGGTAGCGCACCTCGACCGGGAAGGTCCGGCCGGAGACTTCAACCACCGGCGCGTTATCAAAGTGTTTTGAGAAGCGCTCAACATCAATGGTGGCTGACGTAATAACGAGTTTGAGATCCGGGCGTTTGGGCAACAGCTGCTTGAGATACCCGAGCAGGAAGTCGATGTTGAGGCTACGCTCGTGGGCCTCATCAATGATCAGACAGTCGTATTCATTGAGAAAACGGTCCTTCTGGGTCTGCGCCAGCAGAATACCGTCGGTCATGACTTTGATGCGGGTCTGCTCATCCGACTGGTCAGTAAAGCGCACCTGATAACCGACCAGTCCACCCAGAGGCACCCGGAGTTCATCGGCAATACGCTGAGAAACGGAGCGTGCAGCCAGTCGCCGGGGCTGGGTATGCCCGATACGGCCATAGATACCCAGGCCGGCCTCCAGACAGAGTTTGGGCAGCTGAGTGGTTTTACCGGAACCTGTTTCCCCGGCCACCACCACCACCTGATGTTCGCGGATAAGTTTAAGGATATCCGTGCGGCGTTCACTGACGGGCAGAGATTCGGGATAGTGCAACTCCGGCGTCTGCGCACGGGCCGCTGCCAGCTTCTGGCTTTTTTCAATCCGCTGCAGCAGGTCCGCCAGGGCGGCGGTACGGGACTCCCCTTCCAGTGCTTCTGCCTTGCGCAGCGCGTTGCTCAGGGGGTAACGGTCACGAATAAGACAGTGTTCAAGTGCTTTCTGAACATCTGAATGCATTATATTGATTTTCCACAAATAAAAAGGCTCCCCACAATGGAGGAGCCTTTGAGTTTAAGCGGCCTTACTGTTTCAGTTTGGCCAGCTCTGCATCACGCAGTTCACGACGCAGAATCTTACCGACGTTGGTTTTCGGCAGATCCGTACGGAACTCAACGTGCTTAGGTACTTTGTAGCCGGTGAGGTTGGCTTTGGAATGGGCAATGACATCGGCTTCCGTCAGAGACTCATCGGCCTTGACCACAAACACCTTCACCGCTTCACCGCTCTTATCATCCGGTACACCGATCACGGCCGCTTCAACCACGCCCGGATGAGACACAACCACGTCTTCGACTTCGTTCGGATACACGTTGAAGCCGGAAACAATCACCATGTCCTTCTTACGGTCGACAATCTGCAGGTAACCGTCTTCACGGATCACTGCCATGTCACCGGTTTTCAGCCAACCTTCTGAATCGATGCATTCAGCGGTGGCTTCCGGGCGCTGCCAGTAACCTTTCATCACCTGCGGCCCCAGCACACAGAGTTCACCAGGTTCACCGACCGGCAGTTCATTGCCATTCTCATCAATGGTTTTCACCGTAGTGTTGGCCACTGGCATGCCAATGGTGCCCTGCTTGATTGCAGAAATCGGGTTGAAAGAAACCACCGGGGAGGTTTCGGTCAGACCGTAGCCTTCCGCCACTTCGCAGCCCGTCACTTCTTTCCACTTATCAAACGCGGCTTTGGTCAGTGCCATACCACCGGAGACCGTCAGCTTAAGCGAGCTGAAGTCGAGATTCCGGAACACTTCCTGATTACAGAGACCCACAAACAGGGTGTTCAGACCCACAAAGACGGTGAACTTAACGCCGCTGATGGCCTTGATGAAGCCAGGCAGGTCACGTGGGTTCGGAATCAGGATGTTATGACCACCGGCCTGCAGGAACACCATGCAGTGCACAGTGAAGGCATAGATGTGATACAGAGGCAGCGGACAGACGGCAATTTCTTCGCCTTCATTCATGGCCTTCTCAAACACCGCCTTACACTGGGTCATGTTGGCCATGATGTTGGCCTGAGTCAGCATCGCACCTTTGGCCACACCTGTGGTACCACCTGTGTATTGCAGAATGGCAACATCTTCCGGTTTGGCCGGAACCGGCGTGTAAGTTTTGCCGGCACCTTTGCTCAGTGCATCACGGAAGGAAACCGAGTTCGGGATACTGAAATCCGGTACTTCTTTCTTCACATGCTTCAGCACAGTGTTGATCAGTGTCCGCTTAACCAGTCCGTGCATATCGCCGACGTTGGTGACGATCACGTGTTTCACATCGGTTTTGGGCACGACTTTCTGTGCTTTGTCAGCCATGTTGGCCAGCACCACCAGAGCTTTGGCACCGGCGTCATTAAACTGATGCTCCATCTCGCGTTCGGTATAGAGCGGATTGGTGTTCACCACGATCATGCCCGCACGCATGGCACCGAACACAGCAACCGGGTACTGCAGTACGTTCGGCAGCATCACGGCGATACGGTCACCGGCCTTGAGGCTGGTAGACGACTGCAGGTAAGAGGCAAACGCAGCGCTCTTCTCATCCAGTTCGCGGTAGGTCATGGATTGACCGAGGCAGGTGAATGCTGGTTTGTCAGCGAACTTCTTCACGAATTCGTTGAAGATTTCGATGACGGATGAATACTGATTCACGTCCACTGTTTTCGGATAATCTTCCGGGTATCGCTCCTGGAAAAACTCAATGTTCATTACTTTCCCCACATGCCTTGATGTTATTGGATTTATGGTGCTTTCTGCCTGAGCTGAAAGCCGGAACAGAAGCCGCATACCCGGGACAGGCATGGCGGCTTCACAGCCATTACGGATTAAAGCGGATCGGGTACTCCACCCTGGCGACTTCAACCTGAGGCCGGTTTTCAAACTGCATCTGACGGCACTTGGATTCTACCCTACGGATCAATCCATCGTCATCCAGCTCACTCTTAATGGCCTCACATGCACTGACCGAACCGTTCGGCTGAATGGTCAGAGCCAGAGTAACCGTGCCCTCGAGGGTCGGATTCTTACGCAGTGCACTGCGGTAAATACGGTCATAATGCACGCTGTAGCCTTCAAACACCAAACGCAGCTCTTCAGCGGTCCGCTTGCGCAGCGCATCATTCTGAGCAGTCTGCTCTTCACTGACCTCAACCTTGGTGACCTCACGGGTCGCCAGAGTCTCGCCTGTGGTGGTGGTCGTCAGGGTAGACGAATCCACTCCGCCAGAACTGCTCTGTGCCGCATCACGGTTTACCACGGAGCCCACCTGAGCCGACTGGCCACCATTGCTGCTGAGGCTGGCACTGGAGGTCGACAGAGCGGCCACCGGTACCTGACTGCGCAGGGCTGCCAGCGCCTGCAGGGCATCACTGCCCACGGCGTCCCGGGCTTTCTGACGGGCTTCCTGACGCTGCTCTTCCGTTGCTTCGACCTCTTTCTTCTGCTCCTGCTTCACAGGTTCAGGTTTGGGAGGCTCAGGTTCGGGTTCGGGCTCAGGTTCCGGTTCGGGCTCGGGTTCCGGCTCAGGTTCTTCTTCCAGAACCACAGGTTCCGGCTCTGGTTCCGGAGGTGGCAGTTCTTTTTTACGCTCAACCAGACGCGCCAGCTGAGGCGGAATTTCTTCCAGCTCCGAACGGTCCGGCTCCGGCACATCAATCATGGGCACAATAACCCCCACGATCAGTACCACACTGAGCAGAATCAGCAGGATGACTTTCAGCAGACGGTCATTGCCGGTATCAGACCACAGCAGGCCCGGCGTATGATCAGGTCTGTTCATTACGCCCCTCCCGCCGTTTCACGATGATTAACCGCGAGGGAGACATCGTTGAAGCCATTCTCCGCGCAGGTGTTCATCACCTTTTTCAGCACTGAGTACGGGGTATTCTTATCACCGACGATGGTCACAGGACGACCGCTGCCGGACTGTCCTTCGGCCACCGGACGACGACCGGCCTGATATTGCAGTTCGGTTGCCAGTTCACTGATGAGCTTATCCTCGCTGCCTTCCAGTGAGCTGAGCTGCAGTACGGAACGGCCCTGCACCAGTATTTCACTGCGGGTGACCATAACCGTCAGCTGGTCTTCCGGCTTGTTTTCGGCAATGGAAACCGGCAGGTCCACACTGTCGTTGTTGGCAACTTCGACCTCTGACTGGTTGACCATGAGGAAGAACACCAGAATGGTGAAAATATCCATCAGGGCCGTCAGGTTCAGTGCGGATTTAGCACTGTTGCGCTTGTGATTGCGCTGCATGCGGCGGGCACGACGGGACATCTTCATGGTGCCACCTCCTGCTCTTCCGCATCACCCAGCGAAATGTCCGGGAACAGCACAGCATCCACAAGTGACGCTGCGATAACCGCCGGGTATTCGCGCACGGTATCCATCACCGATACCAGAGTCTGGTAATCGGTGCCGGGTTCCGGCAACAGGGTAATGTCCGTCTTTTCTCTGAAAAGCGGATTCTTTTTTATGTCCTGCAGGGTCGAGGACAACTGGTCGTAGTCAGGTCCTGAGGCGGTTGCAGGAATGGTGGCCAGCACTTCGGTCTGCTCACGGAAAGTCCGTGCGACCACAAAGCCATTTTTCCTGACGGTCACTTCAAGCGTAACGTCATCCGGGTTAATCACCGCGTCCGGTTGGTCCGGTGCGGGGAGCCTGAGATCCAGAACCGACAGCTGCGAAAACACCATGTTCAGCAGCAGTACCGGTACCAGTACGATCATCAGGTTCATGAAGGATGTTACGTTGAGCTCCGCCTCTTCTCTGATTTTCTTATGGCGTCTCATCGGAATACAGCTCCCGCTTAACCGTTTGTGCCGGGGGTGTTTCCTGGTTTCTTATCAGTGATGGTATTGAGGAACTTAACCCCTGCCATCTCAATGCTGTCGACAATCTCAGCGGTTTTGGTCTGCAGGTAGCTGTGCAGCAGCAGCAGAGGAATTGCCGCAATCAGACCGAAGGCCGTCGTGTTCATCGCAACAGAAATACTCTGCGACAGCAGGGTCGCTTTCTCAGCCGGCGCTGCGTTGGCAACCGCGGTAAAGGCCGCGATCAGACCCATGATGGTACCCAGCAGACCCAGCAGGGTTGCTACGTTGGCCAGAGTCGCAATATACGGAGTGCGTTTTTCCAGCTGCGGAATGGCTTCCATCAGGCCCTCTTCGAGAGCGTATTCCACGTCTTCACGACGCTGAGCAGACGGCATGCGCTGGATACCGGCGGCAAAAATGGTCGCAATGTGGGTTTCAGAACTGCTGGCGTAACTCAGTGCACTGCGGAAATCGCGTTTCTGCAACAGAGGAAAAATTTCTTCAAACGCCTGGCGGTTACCCGACTTCTCTCTGGTCAGAAAGATAAAGCGCTCCAGTGCGATCGCAAGGCCGATGACCATGATAATGGCAATCGGGTACATGAATGCGCCACCTTCCTGCAGAAAACGAATAACACTGTCCATCAATAACTCCCGGTTTTTTTATATAGTTGTATTGGCACTGAATTTAAACATTAAAACGCAGCTGACAAAACCGTCGCTACTCGCCTTCAAGAATGTCCTTGAGGCGCGATTCACGCTCCGGGTTTTCAACGTAACGTTTGCTGTAATGGGTCTCGCGGGCGAGACTTTCACGACTGACCGGAGTCAGCCAGTGCTGATTGAAACTGGTGATCCCCTGATACAGACGTCCGGTACCCGGAGGCGGCTGCCAGGCGTTAACGAACAGCACGTTCGGGTTTTCGCTGTTGCCCTGAATGGTCACACCATCCAGACGGATCACATCACCGCCGGTTTCTTCAGCCTGCACGGCAACACTCAGCAGCGCAGCGGTGCACAGCAGCAACTTCACAAACACGTGCATCATCGGCCGTTCTCCTCGGTATCCTGCATGGCACTGTCGTCCGGCAGGAAAGGGTTAATCCGCTGATTGTATTCAACCGGCTGCTGAGCTGGCTGAGTCTCCGGGCTTTGTTCAGCCGTTTCGGCCTCCGGCTCTGCAGCGTCTCCATCCGGGGAGGCCACTGGTTGAGTCACAACCGGGCGGTTACCTGTCAGACGGAAATACCAGTCATCAATCACAGCCGGGTCTTCTTCCGGCTGGCCGGCACGACGTGCCAGATCCGTTACCCAGATATCCAGCGTTTCATCGTCCGGCAGCAGCCGGCGCGCTTTGCGGTAAGCCGTCAGGGCAGCCTCCAGATCATTGCGGTACAGATCGTTGAGAATACCAAGGTTGTAGTAATAACGGCCCTGCCCCGGATCACACTGAATAGCCGCCTGATAACTGGCACCGGCTTCCGTGAACAGGCCCAGTTCGCGCTCGGCAACCCCTTTGAGGCTGAGGGCATCACAGAATGCCGGGTTAATGCTCAGCGCTTCCTTGTAGGCAAACATGGCCAGCTCAAACTCATGGTTGGCGGCCTGGGCAAGTCCATAATTCGCCCAGACGCCCGGATACTGCGGGTAGTCTGCTGTCATGCCCTGCCAGTGTGCCAGTGACTCCTCCGGAGATGACTGCATCAGCATCGTCAGGCCGAGACCAAAGCGCTGTCTGAACTCATCCGTTACCGGTGCTTTCTGAGCAGCCGCCGAGAAAGGATCGCGGCCGTCCCAGTTACCGGACGAACTGCCGCCACGGTTGGCACATCCAGCCAGTCCCGCCAGTGTTAATGCGAGTACCAGCAGCAGATCAGCGTATCTGTTTAACATAGCTTTCTGCCTTTTCTGTCTTGTCGTACTGGCCCGGCATCAGCTCAGCCAGAGCACGGAAGCTGCGTTTAACCCACTCGTCGTAGAGACCGTCATAGGCACGGGCGACGTTGGTCTGATGGATGCGGATGGCGGCTTCTTCCAGCGGGAAGGCTTCGTCCTCCAGCAGGAACTGGTATTCCTCGGCCTCCAGCTCGTCCATACCGGACGGCCGCTCTGACTCCAGCAGCCCTTTACTGAACTGAGCGTACATATCGGCAATATGGAAGGTGGATGAGGTGGTGAAATCACGCACTTCCATCTCAACCGCCTGGGTGTAACGGGCCATGGCCGCCTGCATCAGTTTGTTTTTGGTCAGGATGCTGCGTGACAAGGGCAGACTGATGGCGACATTTTCAAACTTACGGCGCTCGAACTCACCCAGCTCGAAAGCGGCTTCTGCTGCCAGATAACGTGAGCGGTCGGTCTGTTCGTCACCGGCACCAAGATGCAGACTGATGATTTTATCCAGCCAGAAGCGACGCTTCTCTTCTTCACCCTGACGGGCATAGATCTGGTCCAGTTTGTAGTGCGCCTCAATGGCGGGCTCAAACGGACTGGTCCAGCCGTGTGCGTACTGGCGGTAAAGACGGATGGCATCACTGTCATCACCGGCTTTCTCGTAATATTCCGCCGCCTGATAGGTGGCCACCCGGCGGGTTTCAGGATCTTCATCATCCATCGCTATGGCTTCAAGCTCTGTCGCGGCCGGCAACCATTTTTCCTGGGCTTCGTACGTCACAATCAGCTTGTCCGGAATATCCGCCTGCAGCGGGCTTCCCGGGTGATCATTGCGGAAGGCCAAAAGCACAGTTTCAGCGCGCGGATAATCACCTGTGGTCATCAACAGGGTCGCGGCATCGTATTCGGCATTTTCACGGATGGTGCTTTCCGGCACGGCGGAGGCAATACGCAGCCAATGCTCAATGGCCAGTTGCGGATCAGAATCTTTCACCGCTTCACCCTGACGGTAAATGGCGGCTGCGGCCTTCTGACGCAGGTCACTGCGCTGAGCGGTATCAATCAGCGGGTATTCTGAGGAGCGCATCAGCGCTTCTTCCGCTTCAGCGTATTCACCCAGTTCAAACGCCGAATGTCCCTGTACCAGCGCCGCGCCATAGGCGTAGCGGGCGTCCAGTTTCATACCGGGTTTCTGCGCATAGCGCGCGGCATCCAGAGCCTGCTCGTAGTACTCATCTTCCAGCAGCATTTCAGCGGCATTCACCAGCACACTGCCACGGCGCGGATCATCCGGGAATTCCTCGACAAACCGCAGGGCACTGGCGACGTTCATCTGACGCCATACCGCCAACTGATCTGCCGGTGGTGTATAAGCCGAGTACGACAGCAAGGCCGCGTATCCGGCTTCCGACGCCTTCTCATAATACGGGTACTGATAGGCTACGATTTCGTAGTTATCCCGTGCCTCAGCGTAATTGCCGAGACTGAAAGAGACTTCCGCCAGATAGAATTCAGCCTGCACCGCGTCCGGGGCATTGGGGAAGCTGCGGATGTACTCACGGTACCAGCCCGCGGCTTCGTTGTAGTGTTCCGTCTGCCGTGCCGGGTCATCGGACTGCTGCCCCGTACCGTGATGGAATTCAGCCAGATCCCAGAGGTAATCGCCCAGTGCGACCGTAATCTGAGTACGGACGTCTTCTCCGTGGGTATTCCAGTAGTCAGAGCCGACACCAAAACGGTCAATAAAGATGGCTTTATGCTCGCGCTGCAGCACCGGGTAGTTGGCTTTTTCATAACCATCGACCAGGCGGCGGTAATAAAGAACGGCCAGGTCGCTGTCCGGGTAACGGTCAACAAAGGCCTGCAGGGTCGCCGCCGAGTTACGGAAGTATTTCTTGTCGTAATACTGGTTCGACAGCTCAGCGTAGATACGGTACTCGTAGAAACGCGGACCATGCACATCATAGAAAGCGGCAATATTGGTCCACTCACCCATGTAGTCGAACATGAGCGCCATAATACGCAGGGTATCGTTGAGAATTTCCAGTTCTGAGCCCTGCGCGGCGCGCAGTGTCTCGTCATCCGGGAAATGCTCATCCAGCATATAAGTGAAGGCCAGCAGGCTTTCTTCGTATTTGCTCTGCTTGAAAATACTCCAGCCACGCAGGTACTGGGCATCCATGTAATACGGATTATTCTCCGGCCCCTGGGCAATGACCACAGCAAAACGTTCTGCCGACGCTTCGTAGTCGCGCACGTTATAGAGCATGCGGCCCAGACGGTACTGAGCTTCCAGATAATATTCAGAGTCCGGATACAGTGCGGTCAGATCTTCCAGAGCGCCAATCGCCAGATTAATGCGGTCTGTCAGTGAATAGGCCCGTGCCAGCTGGTAATAGATAACGTCGTTATCCGGTCGCTCCGGATAATCACTCACCAGCTTCACATAGTCGTTGATGGAGGCTTCAGCCAGGGCCCGGTCTTCGAGATTGAACAGTTCGATGTTGTCGTCCATCTGCTCATCACGGACTTCATCCCAGTCGAGTTTCAGACCGGCAATACGGTGCGCCACACGCACACGCATCTCGGTATCTTCACTGACTTCCAGATACGACTGATAACTGCGGATAACGGATTCATGATCCACCGCCAGCGGCTCATCAGACATCAGACGCAGCTTGAGTGAGCCGATATCTTCCAGGTACTCAGGCTCATCGTGGTTACCCAGTATCTTATTGAACGTACTGCAACCACCCAGTATGAACATCGCCAGCAGCAATGGGATAACGCGGCTCATCGCTGGCCTCCCCGTGGCTGGGAGAGACTGCGCTGCAACGCATCATCATACAGGCGAGCCAGTGCCAGACGGGTCTGAGCCAGATACAGGGTCAGGCGCTTGTCGAGGCTGTTCATGTCGTCCTGCACCAGGCTTACGACGTATTCTTTCTGCATACGGTGCAGAGAGCGGCTGTAGGCCTGCAGCGACACGGCACTCAGACGCAGCTGCTCGATGCGCGGCATAAAGCCTTTCCAGCTGCTGTCGGCCCAGACCAGTGAGTTGCGGGTGTATTCCAGTTGTGCAAACAGGCGGTCGGTTTCGTTACGCAGCATGAGGTGATCGGAATCGGCATCCCATTTACGCTGTGGACGGGCTTCTGTTACCTGCCACAGGAGCAGGCCACGCATCCGCCGCCAGCGTTCTTTGTAGCTGCCCAGCTCAGGATTGGTCGGCTCGGCTTTCTGCAGGCGGATGATGTTTTCCACCACCCGGCTCAGGCGCTGCACATTCTCCTGTTCTTCCGCCGAGGCATAGCCGAAGACGTCGGTGCGCTCACGCATGATGCGTGACTGCAGATCGAGAACTTTCTTCAGCAGCTCTTCCTGACGGTCTTCATAGGCATCAAGAACCGTTTCGGCATCCAGATTGGTCAGATATTCGCGGCGCTGATCCACCACGTCAGCCCAGAGATCCAGACTGCGTACGGTATCCGTCAGGTCATCCGCCAGACGGCTCAGGTCGTGCAGCAGTTCGATTTCTTTCAGGAAGGCATCGTCATCCAGCATCGGATACATCTGCGCTGTCATCGGTTCGTCCTGGAATACCGACAGTTCATGGCGGTTCCAGCCCCAGTCCCAACCTGAGTTAACCCGCTCCCAACCGGCCAGCCAGTCACCGATGAGTTGAGGATCGTTGAGTGAGCGCAGATGATCAATTGACTCAACCAGATGCTGTTCGACATCGCGGTAAGCCACGACAGACTGGTTTACGGCCTGAAACAACTCCAGTGTGAACGGCACCGCTACCAGAGACTCAATCACGTCCGGATCGGCGTGATTGAACAGCCCGCGCAGAATCCGCCACGGCTGCACCGCTGCTTCGTAACGGCCCTGCAGGAACAGATTCCAGCCATAATTCAGCAGGCCCGGGGCAGTAAACGTGGTGCTCAGACTGATTTCGCGGAAGTAACGGTCAGCCAGATCCAGTTTCTCTTTTTCCATGGCGTGAATACCGGCGATCAGCAGGGTCCGGTCGCGCAGCACAGCCCCCTCGTCGGTTTCCGGCAGGTAATAGACGGCCTCTTTCACCATGGCTTCCAGTGCCGGGCTGTGATAGTTGGTGCGGATCATGGCCAGAATCAGATTGTACTTGGCGTACCCGGCCCAGATGTCATCATCAGGCAGACCAGCCAAGGCGGCCTGAGCATCACCTACCCGGTTCTGGGCGGCAACGCTGCTGACCAGAATCATGCGGATTTCCGGATCAAATGAGCGCCGTACCGGTGTCGGGGAGTCTAACGACAGGCGTGCAGCCTGCTCGGCCTTTTCCATTTCCCCGAGCTTCATCCAGCGCTTGGCGAGGAAATACCAGGCGTCACCGGATGCCTCGCCACCGGCTTCCAGCACCTCATGAAAAATCCGGTCTGCGTCTTTTTCAAGACCCAGAGCCAGATATACAGCCGCACGCATAACCTCGGCTTCGGAATCGCTTTCACCCCGCAGGTTATTCAGCTCATTGAGAAAGAACAGAGTGCGGTAATAATCGTGGGTGAGATACGTGAACAGGAAATTGCCACGCAACAGACTGATTTCGTCTTCGGCAGACAGCCCGAGGTTGTCCAGTACTGCCGGCAGCTCTTCCTGCGTCTCCGGCGGCGCAGTCTCTTCAGGGCTTTCTGTTTCTGCCTGTGCCAGCGGCACCAGCAGAAGCAGCAGGATCAATAAATAGCGCATCTGCTTACCAGTATTTCAGTTCCAGCCTGGCACTCTGCAGATCTTCTTTATCAGTAATCAGCAGTTCGGTGATCAGGGGTTTACTGGTTTTAGTAACGGTCTGGGCGACGTTCAGCTCCAGGTCCTGGCCCAGGTGGTCAACACCACGTACAAGGGCAGTGACCGTGTGCTTGCCAGGCGACAGGTTCAGGTCTCCCAGCGGATGCACCGCACCCATTTTCAGCGCACGGAACTGCTGCTCTGTATACAGGTGCTGAATCTGGACTTTGCCATCGACGCTCAGGGTCAGCGACATAGGTGTAAAGAACTTGCCGTAGTTCAGGGACAGATGAAACGACGCCCGCGCAGTTGCCGGACTCAGCAGCTCGCGCTCCAGTGCATAAAGGTCTTTGTTCAATTCCAGAACCGCTTCTTTCACCGTCAGCACTTCTTCACGGATGGCGGCATCACCGTCCCCCGCACCTTCTCTGCCAGCTTCTTCAGCGTGCACGCTGAGACTGAACAGCAGAAACAGGGCAACAAAATATTTCATAATTTACTCCACTAAATACCCGTCCCGGGTGTCCGACAACCAGCGCATCAGGGTTGTCTCGACTTCCTGGTAATTCTCTGCAAGGTCACCCAGGATAAGGTGATCCAGATGACCATCAGGGCTGATCAGCATCACCGCCGGGCGTTCTTCAAACAGCCAGGCGTTGTTCAGTTCAGGGCTGAACATCAGCATAGGCAGACGCATCTTCGGTGGTTTGTTGTCCGGATTTTCCGACGACCAGACAAACCAGCCTTTAAGTCCTTCAATCTTCTGGCTCTCGGCCAGGATCTGATAACGCACAATCGATTCCGGGCAGTCGTAACACTCACCCAGCCAGATCAGCATCACCGGCGACCCGGTGGCTTCGTGCAGACTCTGCGCCAGCCCTTTATTAGCGGGCAGCGTGAAGTCCGGCACCTTGTCTCCGGGCTTGAGGCTGTCAGCCTGAGCCAGGGAAGCAAGCAGCAGCGTGGTCAGAACCAGAAGCCGAGCTGGATATCCCATTGGATTCCCCATTCTGAATTAATCAGTGGCTGTGCGTTTTCATCCAGATTGAACTGACGGATGCCAAGCGCACCCCAGTATTTCTTCCAGTGCACCTGAGTCGAAATACCACCACTCAGATACAGGCCACCGGTATCGCCGAAACTCTGTTCACCGGCTGCCAGCTCCACCGCCAGCACAAACGGCATCACGGTTTTACCACTGACAGAGGCATTACCCTGCAGCAGTGAGTAGCCCATCCCAAGCGCGTAACGGGTCGAATCATCCGGCACATTCACTGAGTCATCGGCCACCAGGGTGTTGGTGCTGTAAGTCGCCATCTCAACTTCGCCCAGGGCGTACCATTTGTCGCCGGTGAAGTAACGTGCGGACACCAGGACGCCATTCTGCAGACCGGTGTTTTCAATCAGTGAGGTGGTATAGCCCAGTCCGAGCATGCCGTGCTGAGTTGATGGTTTGGTCAGATCGTTCAGACCATTATCAACCATGGGCGCCGGTTGATAGATAGTTTCATCAGCCCTGACGCCGGCCGCCGTGAGCATCAGCAGGCCTGCCAGAGCCAGTGTTATGCTTCTCATAATCTCAGATTCCAGAATAGTGAAACCGCGGGGTAATTCTGCCGCTCTTCGGTAATGGCCAGCTGCCACGATGTACGCACACCGATTTCAAAGCGCTGTTCAGCGTGCCAGACGGCATCGGCAGACACAGAGGCAACGGGAACAATGGTGTCTTTTTCGGTATGCCAGTGACGGTTGCCGTCTTCATCCTGCCCGGCACCCAGTCCGGCGGACCAGTTGAAACTGAAGGAGTCTCCCATGCGGGCAAACGTCCGGATCAGGCCAGCCTCGGCCAGACTCCAGCCGCTGCTTCCGGTTGAAGCATGGGTGTAGCGGCCATACAGACGGTAATCACGGAAGAAAGCACTGACACCGGCAAAGACTTCATTTTCACTGCTGAAGCCGGCTTCCAGACGGGTTTTGCCCGGACGGCTGATGTTCATCAGCAGTGACTGCTGATCACTGCCAAGGCTGGTGATGCGGTACAGCTGATCAGCGTGCAGCCAGCCCTGCTTGCGCTCATCGGTGAGCAGAAACCAGCTGCCACGGCGTTTGATCGCCCGTACCTTGAGGTCGGGAGTAATCTCAGCGATGACAGGAAAGGCTTCAGACGGGCCACTGCGCAGAGGGATGTAGTCCTGTTCCGCCTGCGCAGGTGACGCCGCCAGCAGAAAAACCATCAGGATCTGTAGGAAAGGCCATGTGCGGCCTCTGAAATGCATGTAATCAATGCCCTTCGCAATCAGTTATTGTTATGGCATGCCTGCCGTTTTTTATACCGCTGATAGACGGGGAAGTGGCTGCATCATAGCAGATAACCCCAGTCATGCCGCAATGGTTACCTTCACTGGCGACCATCATTTACTGAGAAAACGCATGGCTTCCTCAATCCCGCTCAGAGTCAGCGGGTACATATGCTGATCCATGAGGCTGCGGATCAGCCCCAGTGATCCGCCACTGCTCCAGTATTCCTGCCGTTCCGGGTTCAGCCAGACCATCTTCGGAAAATGCGTTTTCATGCGTTCCAGCCAGACGGCACCGGCTTCTTTGTTCCAGTGTTCCACACTGCCACCGGGATGCGTTACCTCGTAGGGAGCCATCATGGCATCACCGACGAAAATCACCCGGTAATCGTCACCGTATTTGTTCAGTACATCCCAGGTGGAGATACTTTCGTCCATACGACGGAAGCTCTTCTTCCACACGGACTCATACAGACAGTTATGGAAGTAAAAACTCTCCATCTGCTTGAACTCACTGCGGGCCGCGGAAAACAACTCTTCACAGATGCGGACGTACGGGTCCATCGAGCCGCCGACATCAAAAAAGAGTAGCACTTTCACCGCATTATGCCGCTCCGGAACCATACGAATATCGAGGTATCCGGCGTTGCGCGCAGTCGAGCTGATGGTCTGGTCCAGATCCAGTTCTTCGGCCGCCCCCTGCCGCGCAAAACGACGCAGACGCCGCAGCGCCACCTTCATGTTACGCGTGCCCAGTTCAATGCTGTCATCCAGATCACGGTAATTGCGCTGTTCCCAGACTTTCACCGCTTTTTTATGCCGTGATTCACCCTGATCAATGCGCACCCCTTCCGGGTTGTAGCCGTGAGCACCAAACGGGGAAATACCGCCGGTGCCGATCATTTTGTTGCCGCCCTGATGGCGTTTTTTCTGTTCTTCCAGACGTTCTTTCAGCGTCTCCATCAGCTTGTCGAAGCCACCGAGACTCTCGATCTTTGCCATATCCTCTTCGGACAGAAAGCGCTCAAATTCTTTGCGCATCCATTCCGCCGGAATATCAACCGAGTCCACACCATCCGGCAAGGCATCCAGCCCTTTGAAATAGGCCGTAAAGGCTTTATCAAAGCGGTCGTAGTACTTTTCATCCTTCACCAGACAGACTTTCGCCAGAGCGTAGAAGTCTTCCTGATCGGCAAAGGCAACACCCGCCTCCAGCGCCCGCACCAGATCCAGATACTCGCGCACTGAGCAGGGGATCTTGTGTTCGTGAACGGTGCGGAAGAAGTCAATCAGCATAAGGAAACAGCCGCCATCAGCTGCGACGGCGGCTCATGAAGGCCAGTTTTTCCAGCAGATGAACGTCCTGCTCGTTTTTCACCAGTGCACCGGCCATAGGTGGCAGTGTTTTCGACGCATCGGCATTACGCAGCAGATCCGTCCCCAGACTGTCAGCCATCAGCAGTTTCAGCCAGTCAATCAGTTCAGAAGTAGAGGGTTTTTTCTTCAGCCCTGGGACCTTGCGGATCTCAAAGAAGATCTCCAACGCTTCACTGACCAGCTTCTGCTCCACACCCGGGAAGTGCACATCAACGATGGCTTTCATGGTCTCGCGGTCCGGGAAGTCGATGTAGTGAAAAAAGCAGCGGCGCAGGAAGGCATCCGGCAGCTCTTTCTCATTGTTGCTGGTGATCAGAATGATGGGGCGGTGTTTGGCCTGCACCCGCTCTTTTGTCTCGTAGACATAGAACTCCATCTTATCGAGTTCCAGCAGCAGGTCGTTGGGGAATTCAATATCCGCTTTATCGATTTCATCGATCAGCAGTACCACCGGCTTATCAGCGGTAAAGGCTTCCCAGAGCTTGCCCTGCACAATGTAGTTGCTGATGTCATGCACCCTGTCGTTGCCGAGCTGTGAATCGCGCAGGCGGGATACGGCATCGTATTCGTACAGGCCCTGATGGGCGCGGGTGGTACTTTTGATGTGCCACTGAATCAGGTCGGTACCCAGAGAAGCAGCCAGCTGCTCGGCCAGCATGGTTTTACCGGTTCCCGGCTCACCTTTCAGCAGCAGAGGACGCTGGAGTGTGATTGCGGCGTTGACCGCCATCTGCAGTTCCGTCGTGGCGACGTATTCGCCGGTCCCCTGAAACTTCATAAATACCTCATTTGTGTCAGCTATGCGTCGGAGTATAAGGAGGGCAAATCCGTACAGCAAGGCGCGGAGCTGTCACAAATGTCAGGCGAGATTCTGAGGATGGCAGGGACAAGTGACGAGATGGTCATTCACCATGCCCATGCTCTGCATGAAGGCATAGCAGGTGGTCGGACCAACGAAGCGGAAACCCATTTTCTTCAGGGCTTTGCTCATCGCCTGGGATTGTGCTGTCTGGGCTGGTGCATCAGACAAAGACGCCAGATGATTAATGACCGGTTCACCGCCGACGTAAGACCAGAGCCACTGCACCATGTCTGTGCCCTGCTCTTCTGCAGCCAGCCAGGCCTGAGCGTTGAGACGGATGGCTTCGAGTTTGCCACGGTGACGGATCAGTCCGGCATCCTGCAGGCAGGATTCAATGTCGGCATCGCTCATGGCCGCGACCTTTTCCGGTTCAAAGCCATGAAAACGCTGACGGTAAACCGGACGTTTTTTCAGCACAGTAATCCAGCTGAGTCCGGCCTGCTGCCCTTCCAGGCAGAGTTTTTCAAACAGGCGGACGCGATCAACACAGGGAACGCCCCATTCGTTATCGTGATACGCGAGATAGAGATCGCCACTGGCCCACGGACAGGGCTGCAGCTCAGAGTTGGCAGACGTCATACCATGTCGGCTTTCTTGAACACCAGAGTACGGTTATTCGCCGGCATCTCTTCGTCAGCCTGCAGGAAGAGATCGTATTTACGGGCACTGAGCATCACCTGCTCAAAGTCCTTGATGCCGGAATCCGGGTTGCGCTCGCGCAGCCACTTATCCAGCTCCACGTTACCTTCACTGGTGAACTGACCATCGTAGTTGTACGGGCCGTACAGAATCAGCAGACCACCCGGCTTGAGAATGCGCTGCACGCCACGGAACATACATTCCACTTCACGCCAGCTGATGTAATGCACCACGTTGGCACTGAATACCACATCGGCATCACGGGATGGCCAGATGTCCTGTGTGACATCCAGCTCCAGAGGCGCCAGGAACCGCGGGTTATTGGTATGTTGATGCCAGAGACGTACATCCGCCAGGCGGCTGCGTACTTCGGTCGGGCGCCAGCGCACACCCGGCAGGTGTTCGGTCATGTAGGCACCGTGCTGGCCGGTACCACTGCCTACTTCAAGCACAAACCCGTCTTCCGGCACATAACGACCGAGGACGTCCAGAATCGGACGCCGGTTGCGCAGGCAGGCTTCCGCAACGGGAAGCTCCTCGCTCAACACAGGTTCGGCAGGCAGGTTAGAAGTAGGCATTGATCACTCTGAGCTCATTCAAGCCGTTCAGTATCTCAGACAGTTATAGAACAACACAATGCAAAAGACAGCGGCCATTTGTCTCTTTTGTTCATTTTTTGGACAAACTGTCATTCCTTTTCATCGTTCAGAGCAGGCGATAGAATGGCAATCCTTTTAATCAGGCTTAACCTTCTATTTATGCGCGCCACAGAATTTTTTATTGCGACCGAAAAAGAATCCCCGGCTGATGCGGTGGTTGTCAGTCATCAGCTGATGCTGCGTTCCGGGATGATCCGTAAGCTCGCCGCCGGTCTCTATACCTGGCTGCCTCTGGGCGTCCGTACCCTTAAGAAGGTAGAGAACATTGTGCGTGAAGAGATGAACCGCGCCGGTGCTCAGGAAATCCTGATGCCAGCCGTTCAGCCTGCCGAGCTGTGGGAAGAAACCGGCCGCTGGTTCCAGTACGGCGGCGAGCTGCTGCGTCTGAAAGACCGCCACAACCGCGACTTCTGTGTCGGCCCGACCCACGAAGAAGTCGTGACAGATCTCGCGCGCAACAACATCAGCAGTTATAAGCAGCTGCCGATGAACCTGTTCCAGATTCAGACCAAGTTCCGTGATGAAACCCGCCCGCGCTTCGGTGTGATGCGCTCGCGCGAATTCATCATGAAAGATGCCTACTCCTTCCACCTGAACGAAGCCAGCCTGCAGGAAACCTACGAGCGGATGCACGAAGCCTATACGCGCATCTTTACCCGCCTGGGTCTGGATTTCCGCCCGGTACTGGCCGATACCGGTTCCATCGGTGGTGCGTCATCCCATGAATTCCATGTACTGGCCGACTCCGGTGAAGACGATATCGCCTTCTCAGACTCCAGCGACTACGCCGCCAACGTTGAACTGGCAGAAGCTCTGGCTCCGGCCGGTGAGCGCCCTGCTCCTTCTGCTGACTTTGAAAAAGTTGCAACCCCGGGCACCAGCAGCATCGATGATGTCGCGGCCCTGCTGAATATGGCAGCCAACCAGACGCTGAAAGCCATTGTGGTGCGTGGCACCAGCGAAGCGGAAGACGCCGCCGAAGACGAAGCCGGTGAACCTGTGGTGCTGTTCATCCGTGGTGACCATACCCTGAACGAAATTAAGGCTGAGAAACTGCCCGGGGTTCTTAACCCGCTGCAGTTTGCCAGTGCGGATGAAATCCAGAAAATCGGTGGTGTTGCCGGCTTCACCGGGCCGCGCAACCTGTCCGCCCGCATTTACGTGGACCGCAGCGCCGCCCACATGGCGGACTTTGTCTGTGGCGCCAACGAAGAAGGCTTTCACTTCACCGGCTGTAACTGGGGCCGCGATGTCGAACTGGCCGAGGTTGCCGACCTGCGCAACGTGGTCGCCGGTGACCCGAGCCCGTGTGGCAAAGGCACACTGGACATCAAACGCGGCATTGAAGTCGGCCATATCTTCCAGCTGGGACAGAAGTATTCCTCAGCCATGAAGGCCACGGTGCTGGATGAAAACGGCAAAGACAGCGTCATGATGATGGGCTGTTACGGCATTGGTGTAACCCGTGTGGTGGCCTCTGCGATTGAGCAGAATCACGACGACAAGGGCATCATCTGGCCGGACGCCATCGCCCCCTTCCACATCGGTATTGTGCCGATGAATCTGCACCGCTCCGAAGCGGTTCAGGAAGCCACAGAGAAACTCTACGCTGAGCTGACTGCAGCCGGCTATGACGTGTATCTGGATGACCGCGACAAGAAGACCAGCCCGGGGGTGAAGTTTGCCGAAATGGAACTGATGGGTATTCCTCACCGCATCGTCATCAGCGACCGCGGGCTGGAAGCCGGTACACTCGAATACAAATACCGCCGCAGCGAAGACAAACAGGACATCGCCCTGTCGGATCTGCTGTCTCACCTGCAAAGCCAGATCAGTATCTGATGCTGCCTGCTTCTGTGAAATGGCTGCTGGGCCTGATGCTGGTCGTTCTGACCGCTCAGGCCAGTGCCATGAGCACAGAAGACCCTGACCCGGAACTCAGAGCCGCGCTGAAAGCCGCGGTTTCATCCTCAGACTCCTTCGGAGACCGTTTCGACGCTGAGGTCTGGCTGATGGATATGTCCGGACGCCTGCTGCGCTACCGCAACATGAAGGACGAAAATGTCCGTCTGGATTTTCTGCGGCTGGTACATCAGGAAGCCCGCCGTGCCGACCTGCAGCCTGAGCTCGTGCTGTCAGTCATTCAGATTGAAAGTGCCTTCGACCGATTCGCCCTGAGCTATGTCGGTGCGCAGGGCTATATGCAGGTCATGCCTTTCTGGAAAGATGAGATCGGCCGCCCGGAAGACAATCTGATGGATACCGCCACGAATCTGCGTTATGGCTGTACGATTCTGCGGCATTATCTCGACCGCGAGAAAGGCAATATTTCCCGGGCATTGGCGCGCTACAACGGCAGTTTAGGCAAAATAAAATACCCGGAAAAAGTCCTGATGGCGTGGGATAAACACTGGTTTGTCGGCCAGTAATCACAACGCCATCCGTTTTCTCTCAAGGTGCCGTCAGGCGCCCAGTTCCATGCCATCCCAGCCCAGTTTTTCAACCAGCTGCACCAGACGTTTCGGGCGGTATTTACTGTCGGATTCGTAGCGCTGTTTCACACTCGGGTGAATCAGAGTTGGTTTACCATCCAGGGTCAGGTCCCGGTGCAGCGGACGCTTCAAGCGGTACACATGCTTGCGCGATTTGTGGATACTGCCTTTCATGCCGTCGGTGAGATTCTGACTCAGATGCGGCTCCAGATGGAGTCCGGTCATACGCGCCTCCCCCATCATCCACGCCAGTGCAGTGTCGGCAATCTGATAACCGGTTTTACTGTCCGGCTCATTACCGCCACCGATATCGCCATGGCAGCCGGAAAACCACACCTGCTTCAGATTCACACCCGGGCGCGGAGTCCACACGGTCGGTGCAAAATCCTCGCGCTCTTCATCGATGGATAACGCATGACGGGCGAATTTCACATTCGAGCCCATCTTGGTGTCGTAAAATTCATCATGACTGTCAAACAGCCCCATCAGACTGAAGGGAATGCCCAGCGCACCGACCGTATCCCAGACGCCGATAAAATGCACATCCCGCGAGGGCTGGCAGAATTGTTTGCGGAATTCCACCGCTGCCTCACCACTCGGGTGATTCTTCTTTGACGGACTTTTGTAGATTTTCCAGGCTTCGGAAATCAACCGCGCCTCCGCCCGCTTCAGAATGCCACAGTTATTGATCAGACCGCTCAGTGCCCTGACGGTGTAGGCACCGCGGCTGAAACCGAACAGATAAATCCGGTCGCCTTCGTTGTAGTTCTGAACAATATAACGGTAACCATCCAGGATATTTTTATGGATGCCACTGCCCGTCATACCCGCAGACATTTTGTCGTGGTAAGAACCCAGACCCCAGTCGTAAAACACATGCTGTTTCACATCCCCCTGTTCCGGCGTAATGGCCCGGGCCATTTTCAGCACATTGGTGGGGTAATCTTTACTCAGATCTTCTTCCGGACGGTTCCAGGTACCGTCAGCACAGATCACAATATTGGCCATCTGCCACTCCTGTTGTTGTTATTGTCCTCACCCGTATTGTGCGGATGTGAATTAATCCTCGTCAGCCATCTCTGCTGCGGCTTTTGCTTCGCCGAACAGCACAATGTGCTTGGCCTGTTCATACTGGTTCAGCAACTCACTGGCTGATGATAAATGCGACTGATAGCGCACGATAGCGGTATCCAGCAGGTAATAGGCCTGCTTGTAATCTCTGGCTTTCTGCAGAGGGCTCAAAAAGGTCACCACGCCACTGAGAAACGCGGATAAAAGGCCCCATAACCAGGCGTTGCCGGTAATGAACACAGGGCCGGATTCTGCCGCTGCGGCGGTCGCCAGACCACCGGCAACAATCGCCGTAATACCGGCCAGATAATGCAGCGTAAACCAGTACAGCTGCCAGCGCCGGAAGATCATGCAGTGCACTAAAATACGTGCCGGTGTTTCTTTGTCACTCACGGGCAAACCTCCGTCATCTGCTGGCGTTTTCTCTGCTCCAGATGATACAGAAAACCAACCGCCACCAGACCAAAAATAATGTGTACTCCAATGACCGGTGCAAACAATTGCGGCCACTCTTCAAACAGGGTTTCCATTCCGGTCAGCTGTGGCACATAAAATGTCAGACTGAACAGCTGCAGCACCATCAGACTGATCAGCATTAAAAGCTGACCCCGCAGTAATTTCCAGCAGAAAACCGAATATATAATCTCTACCACCAAAGCCATTACCGGCACACCATAAAGACCACTGCCTATTTCCGGCCAGCCCAGGAAAGGAATGAATTCGATGTCCTGCACATGGGTGGCGATATCCAGAACGATGTGCGAACAGATTCCTATAAACACCATCAGGCCCCATTGCGGCCGGCGAAATATTTTCGCCACCAGTAACCAGCCCAGAGCCGCCCACAGCAGGGTAAAAATAACGGAGTGAGAAAACGGCATATGCGCCAGATGCACATTCGCCAGTGAATGGACTTCCGGGTCCATGATGGTCACTTCAATACCTGTGATATTCAGAATGACCCAGACTATTTCGATCAGCTGAACCGAAATCAGCAAGGTGATCAGGGGTGTCGCAGGTGAGTATTTTTTCAGCACCAGTGCCGTCACGGCATGATTGATGGCATTCATGGTATTTCCTTGTTGTTATGATCATCCTCCGCTGATCTGCCAGCGGCAGCCGGACCTTGCCGCGTTCAGATCAGGCCTGACACCGGCAACAGAGCCAAAGCCCCTTCAGGTTATGAGGAATACTGACATACAAGGGAAAGGGTGTCAGTCACCCGTACCACAGGTACAGGCAACTGACCCACAGGAACCCGTCAGAAGCTGACGCTGAGCCTGCCCCAGATGACGCGGCCCGGTTCATTGACCAGCACCGCCTGTGGATTGAACGGATCGGCATTGGCCCGGTTTACATGATAGGCATAAGTGCGGTCGAACAGGTTATCGACGCCCAGTTCTGCCTGCGCGTAGCGGGTGATGCGGTAACGGCCGTACAGTGACATCACCGCCCAGCCGGCCGTTTCCTGCACGTCCTGCCCGCTGCCAAGGTCTTCGCCGGGGTACAGATCCGCGCGGTTCTGATCGGCGTTCATGGTGATCAGGGTTCCGCTTTCCCAGCGGTCACCGCGGTAATCCATCCTCAATGTTGCTGACAAGGGGGGTGTCTGGGCCACAACTCTGTGGTCGGTCACATTGTCTTTGTGCACCCAGGACACATCCAGTGCGGTATTCAGATGATCCGTCAGCTGATACCCGACGCCCGCTTCAGCACCCCGGATAATGACATCGACATTGCGGTACACCGTGGCCGTACCGTTATCCATGAGCACGCCTTCCTGTCCGCGCGCCAGATCACGCAGAATGTAGTCCGTTACCCGGCTCTGATAGACGCTGAGCGACGCACTCAGGTCATCCACGGCATAACGGTAACCCAGCTCCAGCTGATGGTGCTGCTCCGGATTTAGTTCAGGATTACCGACCCAGCTGCTGTCCACACCTGTCATCATGTTGCGCGAGAAACTGGCGATATAACGCTCGTTGGCGTCCGCTGTGCGTACACTGCGACTGAGAATGGCGTACAGACTGCCATTACCGGCGCGCTGTTCCACCTGTGCAAATCCGCCGAGATTGGTTTCTTCCGCATCTGTGTCAGCCGTACCGTAATAACGGGTGTAGAGCATGGACGGCGTAGGCGTCATGGCAACCGCAGGCTGCTCGTCTGCCCGTGAGGCACTGGCATGAATGCGGTCCAGCCGGACACCAGCTTTCCATAAACGGTCGGCATTACCCGTCGTTTGCCACTGACCGAACACACCGCTCTGCTCCAGTTCTGCGCCGGGCCACATCACAGATTGCAACATGGCCGGATCACCGCCATCCGCCGGACCTGAGAGGCGCTCGGCATTACGCTCGTTACGCTGATAATCCAGCCCCAGGGTCAGCAACTGCTCTCCATTTCTGAGATCAGTACTGATACGGCCACCCGTGGTATCTGAAGTGCTTGGCGCTGCCATCTTCATCGGGGCGGTCAGTTCCCGCAGGGAGTAGTTGTCCATCAGGTGATCCACACTGCTTTTATAAAAACGTGCGGTGACAGCGCTGACCCGGCCATCGGGGTCAGCGTATTCGTACAGCAGCCGCGTGGTGTCGGCCTCGGATTCCGGTGAATCCATGCCCGCTCCGGCATACAGGGTATCGTCCTCGCGGTTGGTTTCCAGATTCACTTCAAAGCGCTGGAATTCATCCGGTGTCAGACCCAGCATCAGATTACCGCTCTTGCTGGTAAAGGCTGAGCGGGTTTCATTGCCATCCCCATCGTCGTAATTACCGGCATCCTGATAACCGCCGATCACGCGCAGATAGCCCTGCCCGGTTCCGGCAGCCAGATCGGCCGACAACTCTGTGGTCTCTGAATTGGTCTTATAGCCGGAAACCGCATGGCCCTTCAGGTTTTCACCCTCCGCAAAGTCAGGCGCACTGCGCTCGAACAGAATGGTGCCGCCACTGCCACCGGCGCCATAGAGCACGCTGGCAGCCCCTTTGATAACGGTGATGCGGTCATAACTCTCGAGTGAAGAATAGGTGGTTGGCGGGTCCATGCGGTTCGGACAGCCACCGTGAATATAGGCGCCATCCATCAGTACGTTCAGCTGGGTCTGGCTCTGGCCGCGGATGATAGGGTCCAGCCCCCGCCCGCCCATGCGGATCGCCTCAACGCCGTTAACCTGGCGCAGCAGGTCCGCCGCATCAGCGGGGACGCCCTGCCCGGCCTCATCCAGCGTCAGACGTTGTTCGTCGGCGGTCTGCAGCTGACCTTCAACCACCAGAGTCGGCAAGGTGGTGTATCGGATATTCTGATCAGCCAGGTTATCGCCTGCACAGACATGTCCAGTCGCAGTCAGCACAGCGACTGCTAACGTAAGTTTGTTCAGTTTCATAAATTTCTTCCGTTCACAGCCACGCCCTTCCCGGAGCCATAGAAAACTCCGCCGGAAAGCGTGGTCATTGTTTATTTGTTGGATGTTTAAGCAGTTGTGAACGGCTGCGGTGGGCCCCGCAGATAAGGGCGCTGAAAGTCAGGGTTATCGGCAAACCGGCGGTAGAACCAGCCGGACAGAGTAAAGCCGGTAAAGACCGGCTGAGGAACCTGCAGGGAGAAATCGACCGTCGCCAGTGTTCCCAGTGCAGAAAACTTACACACCTGATCAGCAGAAACTGCCGGACTACCGGAGTCATGGTGATGAAGGTGGAGCTGTTGGCTGGCCGTCGGGAACAGCTCAATCAGGAGCGCACTGGAAGCATCACTGGGGCACAGAACCCAGGGCAAACCCTGACCTGCCGCATTCGGCATGGTACCTGTGGGGATCAGGCCACGGGTAACGACCACCGCCAGCAGCAGGGTCCAGAGTACGGTCTGTTTCAGCAAATAGCCCACGGAAAATCCGGATTGACGAAATCCGCCGGATTATAGGCAGACGTCGAACCGGAAAACACCGCGGATTGTCGTTTATCTGACCTGAATCAAGATTCCGGCCTGCGGACGTCCCCCGTTTGTACGAAACCCGACAAAACCCGTGTTTTCCACGGAGAACGACAAACACCGAATGTGTAACCCTTTGATTTCCATAGCGCTGTCACATTTCCAACATGGCCGGTTATTTGCTGCTGTTGATCAGTTCCGGAGGAGATTTTCTATGCAATATGAACCCCTTGCCAGTGAAACTGCCATGCTCGCCAGCGCAGGCGACCTTCAGCGTCTTGATTATTTTCTGCTGCGCGCCTTTGAAACGGAAGAAATCTGGACCCTGAAACAGGGCAATCAATGGTTCTCCCGGGAGGTTATCCTGCCGGGCCATGATCCCGTGATCGCCATGCCACTGTGGCCCTACCGTAAGATGGCTCTGGATGCCGCACTGGATGTATGGGATGACTGCCGGCCGGAGGCCACCTCACTCGAATACTTCATGGAAGAACTGGTTCCGTCCTTCATTGTCAGCGGCATCCAACTGGATGTGATGCCACGTGAAGACCGGCCGGGATGCCTGATTACGGCGGAAAAGCTGAACAGTATTCTCGAAGGCATTATGGATGCCGGAGAGTACCGCCTTGATGGTTGAATGGCATCTCCGGCAAAAACGGATCAATTGTTCCGTTTTGTCTTAATCAAACCTTCCCCTGACGGCGTTCCCCGTGTTTACTGTGCGTAAACAGCAGGAGACAAGTCTGAATGTACAGCCTTAAGGGTAAAACACTTTTCATTACCGGTGCCGCAGGTGGCATTGGTGCAGCAGTCGCCCGCGAGGCTTATGGCCGGGGAGCCAATCTGATTCTTACGGACATCACACAGGAGTCCGTTGATACCCTGGCCAATGAGTTTGATGCCAGCCGGGTGCTGCCACTGGCACTGGATGTCACCGACTTCGAGGCCACACAGGGAGTGATATCCAAAGGCGTTGAAACCTTTGGCCATGTCGATATCTGCTTTGCCAATGCCGGTATTTCCTGGCGCGGAGACCCGGCAACCGTGTTCAGCTGTGACCCGGACGAGTTCCGCAGAATTGTCGACGTAGACCTGTTCGGCGTGTTTTACAGCGTCAAGGCCTGCCTGCCTGAGATTGTCAGAAACAGCGGCTTCATCATGGTGACATCATCCGTCTACGCCTTCACCAATGGCATGGCTAACGCCCCCTATGCAACCTCAAAAGCGGCCGTTGAACAGATGACCCGCTCACTGCGCTGCGAACTGGCCGGCACCGGTGCCACCGCCGGCGTACTTTACCCGGGCTGGGTATCCACCCCGATTGCGAAAGTCGCTTTTGGTGGCCACGCCCTGGCGACCCAGATGATCAACACCGCATTTCCGGCTTTCATGCGCCAGCCGATCAGCCCCGAGGCACTCGCGGCAAAGGCAGTAAAAGGCATGGAAAAACGCGCCTTCGCCACATTGGCACCCGGGTTCTGGTCACTGTTTTCCTGGTTCCGCGGCCCCTACGCCAAACTCAGTGATCTGGTGCTGGGCAGCAATAAAAAATTGCACCGTCTGACCCGGGAGCTCGAAGCTCTGAACCGTAAATGAGCCAGCAGGTATGTGACGCGCAGCAGGAGCAGGTTGCGGTTCTCGGAGCGGGAGTCATCGGCGTCAGTTGGGCAGCACTGTTTGCGGCTCATGGCTGCCGTATTGCACTGTACGATATTAATCCGCTGGCCTTTGCGGCAGCCGAACAGCAGCTGGAGCTGATCCGTCCCACCCTGTTGTCCCTGGGGCTGGCACCGGATAGCGGGCATATTGTGTTCACCAGCAACCTCAACGACGCGGTATCACAAGCCCACGTGGTGCAGGAATGCGGACCCGACCGGATACAGATCAAACAACGGCTCTGGCAGGAGGTTGAGAAATCGGCTCCTGCCGATGCCCTGCTGTTGTCATCCAGCTCAGGAATCACCACCGGCCTGCAAAGCAAGGGAATGAAACGCCCTGAGCGCGTGATCATTGGCCATCCGTTCAATCCTCCTCACCTGATCCCTCTGGTCGAAGTGGTCGGCGGCAAAAGTACGCCTGCAGAGCTTATTCAACGGGCGATGAGTTTCTACGCCAGCGTCGGTAAAACACCGGTGCAGCTGCACAAAGAAGTTCCGGGATTTGTCGCCAACCGCTTACAGGCCGCCCTGATGCGTGAAGCCACGTTGCTGGTGAAATGGGGCGTGGTGGATGTGAACGAACTGGATACCATTGTCACTCAGTCCATTGGCCAGCGCTGGGCCATTAACGGACCGTTTAAAAGTTTTCACCTCGGAGGCGGCCGCGGCGGCTTCCGTCATTTTCTCGATCAGTTTGCCCGGGGTCTGCAATTGCTTTGGGTCCACTCCTGGGTGTCCCCGGTGTTTTTCAGCAAAGGCGTGAAGAAAAAACTGTTGTCTCAAATCGACAACAGCTTTGGCAAAGATCCGGTTTCAGAACTGGAAAAAGAACGGGATCAGAAGCAGATTGAGCTGCTGCAGACACTGAATTCAGCTCAGAAAAATTCCAATCATTAATCGGTAAGATTGATGCGTGTCGGCAGGCTGTATATCCGCATACGGAAGCGGCCACCGGCAAGGTTTTCATCCAGAGCGCCTTCGGTCTGATAATAAACCAACACATCCAGCTCATCCCCAAAATCACATGAGGCCTGATAGTCCGATAAAGTCAGTTGCACTGACTGAGCAGACTTTGCATCCTCACTTAATTCCAGAATAAGCGCGTTATCAGCATCATCCGAGCAGGGTTCAAGTTGAACTGCATCAGCCTGAAGCCCCATGTACTCTGGCCAGCTGACAACCAGGTCATCAGTCGATACGGAATAACTCTCACCTTCCAGCGGTGAAGTCAGTGAAACCAATGCCTCTGCGGTTGCGTAAGACGTTACCTCTGATGACTCTCCGAGAACCGACTGGATAGTGACGGTGACGCCGTCAGCATAACCTTGAGTAAAAACGTAGGTTTTTCCACAGATAAGAGTCGCTTTCCAGTCAATTGAATCAGCGCAGTTCCCGCTATTGGAGTGATTAGTGGATTCGAACTCAGTCGTTCCATCATCGACGGTACTCGCCGGAGTCCAGGTATCTTCACCAACAGAATATTGTGGTTTGCTTACGATGATCAGATCCTGGCTGATCAGAACATCGGTGTACATAAATGCTATTTCTGAGAACTGGTCTTTGGCATTGTTATCCTGCTCCCGGTATTCGCTGCAGCCGGATAATGCTGACATCATCAATCCGAAAGTCAGAATGCTTCCCTGTTTCATAACCCATTCCCTGAATGATTTACCTGTGGTATCTGAGTGTAATATATTGGCACTCAGTTACAGGTTCAAGGATGCACCATGCCCTTCCGGAAAATATTCCTTTTCGTACCGCTGATCATCTGCTCAGCGCCTTCACTTGCCGATAGCATTTTCAATCACCAGATTGTAAAAACAGCTGATCCTTACATTGACGATCTTCGCTGGAAAGTCGGGATTGAAACCGGATCTTCACGGGTGACTGAAGACACCGACGAATACGTAAACCCAAATGCCACACCAATACAGACAAAAAAGTCTATTGGCACAAAAGGATTTCTTTTAGGTTACCGTTTTTATAAGAATTTATGGCTGCATACTGGTGCACGTAAAAACAGCGAAGAAAACTTCCCGTCCTGCAATATCTATGATGAGACTGAGTGTGTAACCTTCACGCGCAATTCCAGGCAAGTGTGGATGGATATTAACTACTCGTTTTATTTCCGTCCTTTTGATGCCTTTAATTCTGAAATTGGCCTTGGTATTGGCCGCATCGTTAACACCACAGAATCGTCCCTGGGAGATACCCGTACATCAGGTATGCATTACAGCATTTATGCAGCTGGGTTCTTCTATCAGAAATGGCAGCTCAGTATGCGTGCAGAAAGCAGTACGACTGAGTCAGAAACCGGAAAGCCCATGGATATGAGTACGACGACACTTGGGCTGAATTATCTGTTCTGATTACTCAGGTTTCTGAGCCGCCTGCCGGCAACGTTCGGCAGGAATCGCCAGCTGCTTCAGCAGATAATTTTTAAATTCTATGTCATAAGGCTGTCTGATCAGCGCATCTTTCATACACAGCAGCCAGGCATCGCGCTCGGCCTCGTGAATCGGCAGGTGCCGGTGTGCCACCGGGATATCAATCGGGCCGTATTTTTCTCGGTATAACCGCGGGCCACCCATCCAGCCACACAGGAAGCGTGTCAGCTTATCGCGGGTTTCGGTGAGGTCCTGCGGGTGCATAGCACGGATGTTCTGCGCTTCCGGCAAGGTATCCATGGCGATGTAAAAATCATCAACCAACTGGCGGATACCTTCGTATTCACCAGCGGCTTTGTAGGAGCTGTCGCTCTGACCGTAGACAGGTAAGTCCATGCGCTGTTCTCCACTATGATCGACAGGAGATGGTAGCACTGCCCTGCTCTTAACGGGGATGGGAATCAGAGATACTGGTCACAGCCGGGACAGGAAGTGGATTCCCCAGTCAGGCCGGGGAATGACGGAAAGCGCCCTTTCAGTGCAAACACCTTTGCACTGAAAGGGCCCGGTAAAGTCTCAGGCAAACTCTTCCATAAAATCGAGGGCCGCCTGATGCCGTATGGTACGGCGGTGATTGGCCCAGAGTTCTTTGACCTTTTCCTGATTACACTGCTGTCGGTCAACGAGGACCCGGGTCTGCAGTTCACCTTTTTTCTGTCCGCCCACCAAAGGCACTTTGCTGAACACAAACTGGTTGGAAATCAGATCCATAAAGGGACCGGATTTACTGGTCGGCATAATAAACAGCAGCTGCAGGCCAAGACTTTCTGTGAGGTAGTTGATCACCTCTTTCGAGCGGGTTTCATCCATTTTCGAGAAGGCTTCATCCACCAGTACCACGCGCAGATGCGTGTCGCCTTCGTTAAAACGGAAGGCAGAAGTGATGGCCGCTGAGCGGATGATGTAAGCCGGGGTTTCCAGCTGACCGCCGGAACCTGTACCGTACTGACTCAGTGCAATCGGTTCTTTATTGGCCGGTTGCTTGTAGATCTCGTAGGCGCGGTAATTACGGTAATCCGAGATCCGCTCCAGCTCACGCATGGCCTTCTGTTCATCATCATCCAGCAGCATGGTCATCAACTGATCACGCACGCGTTTGGAGCTGTCGGACAGGTCCGCCGTGAACAGGGTATCGCCATCGCCGATGGACGGGTTTTTGATAACCTCGTCGAAGAACTGCCAGTACTCTTTGTACTCCGGCACCCACTCCCAGTCGAACCAGTAGGTTTCGCGGTCGGCGCCGAACTGATGGTGGGCCAGTTCTTTGTTCAGGTCTTCAAGAATGCGCTTGCCGTCATTGATGGCCTGATAAATGGAGTGGCACAGGTTGGTGACGAATACGTTGTTGAAGCTTTCACGCAGCTGCGACAGCTTGCCCTGCTTTTCCACCAGAATATTGTTTTTCAGGCGGTTGTGCACACGCTCGATTTCACGCTGCAGACCGCAGACGGATTTAAAGAACGCCGCGCCGTGTTCATCGCGATAATCCGGCTGATAGACAATGGCATCCACCGTCTGACAACGCTGGTTGTGCTCGGTGATGTTGCGCTCGATTTCGTACGCGGTGGAGTTAAGCTCCTGTGAGACGCTTTTGCGCAGATTTTCCAATGCTTCAACCGGGCTGTCCTTGGCTTCCTGATCGGCCTGTTCCAGGCGTTTTTCCGGATCAAAATCCGGCCAGATACTGACGATGGAGCGCAGGTTGTCTTCTTTTTTATCCGCCAGGTCAGACGTCTGTTCCTGATGGGCACTGAGCGCCTTACAGGCCTTCTCGGCATCGGCCAGCTGTTGTTGCAGACGGCCAAGTTCGCCATCCAGCTCTTTGATCTGAGCATCCAGATCATCGGCTTTTTCTTTCAGTGCACTGAACTCATGCTCCATATCACCAAAGCCGGACGTATCCACGCCACTCAGGGCATCTTCCGCCTGCTGCATCCGGTAATGAGTATCCAGCATGGTCTGCATCTGATCGGCAAAGCTGACATGACGCAGCAGGTTCACCGCATCGAGTAACTGTTGCGCCTGACGCAGCTGGAAGCTGGCTTCATTGGCCTGTCCGGCAAAGCCCTCCAGCTCGGTCTGTTTAGCCGCCAGAGCACGCTCACGGGCACCCAGACCAAACACCAGCTCTGTGTCATCCAGGTCGCAGCGGTAAATGGAGTAAGAACCGGATCCCAGACCTTCTTTGGTGATACCCCGGCGGGTCATACGCAGGGCCTGAACGTCTGCCACCTGCTCTACCGAGCCGTAACTGGCTTCAAGGTAGTAGCGGGCGGTAGCATGCTCAAAATCCATGATGTGAATGATGGAATTCGATGGCAGTTTAAGGCGCTCGGCATCCTGACGGGCTTTTTCACCCTGAATCACCCGGGCGCGGCTGCCACCCGGAATCTGCCGCAGAATGTGCGCTGCCTCAGCTTCGAACGCCGGTTCGACGATGATGCTGAAACGCGCTCCGCCGATATAACCTTCAATGGCGCTCTGCCACGCCGGATCGGTCACTTCGACATAGTCTGCCAGTACCCTTGGTTCGGCCTGCGGGCATTCGCGGATAATGGCTTCCAGCGCCTGACGCACAAAACCGGGATAGTTCAGCTGACGTGCCTCAAGGCTGGCAATGTCGTTCTGCTTCTGCGTCATGCGGTGCTGCGCCTGCTGCAGCTTCTGTTCGCGGCGGTCGACTATGCGGGCGATCTGATCGCGCAGCGACACACCGGAGCTTTCCAGCTCGGTATCGTGGAAACGGTCTCGCCACTGGTTCACCAGTGACTGCTGACGGCGGGCATCATCGAGGTGGGCTTCCAGCGGTGACAGATCCACCCAGTCTTTACCCAGCAACTTGCGGAAATCCAGTGCACCTTCGTCTTTGATGGCCAGTACTTCCCGCGCCTGTTCGGCAATGCGTTTACTGCCCAGTGACGGCAGCTCAGCGGCGACGTTGGTTTTCTGCAGGGCGCCGTAGAGCAACTCCGTCGCCCGCAATGTGGCCTGCAGCATCTGATCCTGTTCGAGCAACGGAATCGCCTGCTGTTGCAGGGCTTTCTTGCCATCTTCGATCGCCTGCTCAGCGGCGTCTTTATCCTGCAGCGCATCGATACCGCGGCGGCGGGCTTCCATGGTGATCAGCTGCTCGCGCACCTGCTTGCGGCGCTCCTGCGCTACATCACGCTCTTTCTGGGTTTTGTTCAGCGATTCCCGGATCTGCTGCTGCACTTCTTTGGCGTGCAGGTAGTTCTGCTGATCATTCAGAAAACGGCTTTTCGCAGCCGTGTACTCAAGCACGTTGTAATCAATCCACTGGTCGATGTAGCGACCGGCAGACGCACGGGTACCGTTCAGCACCTGGATGGTTTCCGCCAGACGGTTGGCATCGGCCTCCATGGCGTAAATGGTTTTCATCAGATCGGAGACGCTGCGGATGGCATCGCCCATGTCCCGTGCTTCAAGAATCTCGTTGGCGACAAAACCGTTGATGCTCTTCACCGGCTTATAGGCCATAAACCGTGAGAAAGTGCGGGCGGCGTTCATGGCCTCACGTTCCGGCACGGCGTCAGACTTACCACGCAGGGCACCATAGAGGCGACGCAGGTACTGCTTTTTGGTGTCGTATTTTTCGATGTGATTGCCATCGATACGCTGGGCCAGATTGCGCGGCAGCTTGTTCAGGGTGACGACTTCTTTCTGGCCGTCACCACCGGCCAGCAGAAAGTCGTTCAGCGTCAGTTCTTCACCGGCGATGATGTAAAACTGCAGATCGTTCTGACGTGCCACGGGTTGTGAACCGGCGCGGTCAATACTGGCACTGACGCCGATAATGGCCGTGAACGGCTCACCGCTTTCGCCCTGAGTCGGATGGAATACCGCGCCCAGATAGCCCACGGCGCCGTTGGGGCGGGCGTAAGAGCCGTCATCACAACCGAGGACATAAGACGCCAGCGTCCGCACGTTTTTGCCACGGCCACGCTGGGTCGCTTCGTCCTGCCCCGGGTTGTAGTGGAACAGGGTATCGTGGGCCGCCGTCATGATCGTCTGGATGGCATCGGCCGCCGTGGTTTTACCCGAGCCGTTGCCGCCTGAGAGCAGATTGATCGGGCCGAAGTCGAACTCAGTGGCGGGAATATTTCCCCAGTTCACGTAAATAAATTTCTTCAGATACATAGCGGTTTACCTGGACTCCGGGCTTATTCGCCGAACAGGCTGACGCCTGCCGGTCTGGTGTCTTGCTGCGCTTCGGGCTTTTCTTTTCCGCTGGCGTCATCGCTGTCTTCTTCCTGAGCCACAGCGCTTGCCGCAGAAGCGTCTTCCGTATTTTCAGCAGCGATATCGTCGGTTGGCTCACTCGCTGACCCGGCCTCCGGCTCATCGCCGGAGTCGTCTTCGTTCACGTCTGCGGATGTTTCTGCCGGTGCGGTTTCAGCGTCAGAGCCCGCTGTTGCTGCATCTTCCCCATCAACCTCAGATCCGCCGTCCATCAGGCTGCTGAGTACGTCATCAGAGACATAGCTCATGATCATGGGGCGGATGCGCAACCAGACATCGCCATCAGAAACACTGTCTTCGTTCTGCAGCTGTACCAATCTGAGCTGACGCAGACGGCGGAACAGCGCCTTACGCTCGGTCAGCTGCTCCGGCAGGCTACGCTTGAGCAGGTTTTTCATGGCAATGGTCAGGCCTTCGAACGACACCATGACACACCCCTGGTCGTCCACCGCACCTTCACGCAGGGCCTTGTCGTACTGTGCCCGCAACACCAGAATCAACGCCACTTCATTCTGAGTCAGACGCTGACGGAACGCCGGGCTCTGTTCAAACTGCTGATCTTCCTGCATACCGGGTACTTCTGCCCCCGGTGGGTACAGGCGCACAAACTGAAAACGCGGATCGTGCTGAATACGGATGCCGAGCACACTCAGGTAATCACTGATGAGGGGCTCAATCCGCAGAAAGCGGTCGTAGAGAGCCTGCTCAATCTGGGACTCATCACGGCAGATCACACCGTAGTCCAGCAGACGGATCAGCAGCTCAGAATAATCTTTCTGGCTGACGCCTTCTTTTTCCAGTTCGTTTTCGATGTCTTGCAGCATAATCGCGGTCTTTATCTCAGCTCAGGTTCAGGATGGCTTGTGAACCAGCTCGAAGGTGAAATGGTCTTTGCGGATGAAGTAGCCTTCGCCATCGGCGGGCTCTGCACCGTCATCCGGCTCGATACGGAATTCAAACTCACTCGACAGGCCGTCAGCGGCCCCCAGGCCAATGGCGTGCGCCACAGCAAGGAAGTCTTTGGCGGTCTCAATCGGAATATCGCGGGTCGACACTGGCTTGCCAGAACTCAGGTGTGCCGCCATAAACTGGCGCAGCGATTCCTGATTCACCAGGAAAGCCTGATCCAGCACCTGTTGTACGTAGATTTCCTTGCGCGCATCCACATCAAAGTCACCCTGCCCGTCATCCAGCGACGATTCAATCAGCTGCCGGCGTCTTGGCCCCTGCAGACGAATCTGGGCAGGGTCGACAAACCTGAGCTGTGGTACCGACATCAGGGACGCAGCACGGTCGAGCGCTTCTGACTGCTGATCTTCCGGCAGGCTGCTGAGGTGACGGCAGACGGACAGAACGTCGTTGTTCTGCTGCGATGCCAGATAACTCATCTGACGGATAATGATGTCGGCGCGTTTGGTAAAGCCCTGCAGAGCGCGACGCAGCGCCGGAAGCATGATGTCACTGGCGTTGCGCAGGCGCAGTTCAATGCCGTCGAGCAGCGTCCACAGGACCGACTCGCCTTCACGGGCCAGCTCCGGGAGAAGTTCACGCAGACGACGCTCAGCTTCTTTTTTGAAGGCAACGTCTTTTTTACGGATTTTGGTCGTCAGGCGCTGGATCTCATCGCGGTGTTTCTCAACGTTGTCCGCTGACAGACGCACGGACAGATCCGGCTGAAAACGGTTTTCCATAAAGTCGAAAAAGGCTTCAGAGGCACGCTGAATCAGCAGCTGATCTTCCATTTCACGTACCAGATCACGCTTGCGCTCTTCCAGTTCAGCAATCACGTCAGTGAAATCACTGATGATGCGTTCGGAATACTCATACGCATCCAACAGATCATAAACATCACCACGCTCCACAAAGGATTCGAGCGAGTTACGCGTATTACGTGTGTTGCGGTGACGGGTACGCGCCATGGCACGGCTGTCAGCAATGAAAGGCTCAGTGAAAAGACGGCCATAGCGGGTGAAGGCAAAAGTACTCTGCAAAGAGGCTTCGTCGACCTGTTTCTCCAGCCAGCCGTACTCAATCAGCTGATTCAGTACCCAACCCGCCTGCTCACGACTGTTGCGGAAGCGGCTTTCAGGGCCGTCTTCCGCGTCTGAATCATCAGCCAGAACCGGCGCCCGTACCAGAGCTTCCTGGAAGACTTCGACCACGGTATCGCGCTGAATCGCCTGACCGTAGTCGGCGCTGCTGGAGCTGTAGAGGCGCTGATAGAGTTCGCGCAGGCATTCCATGACCTGGGCCCGGTATTTACCGGTCAGCGGGCGGAAAAACTGCCCGCGTTCCTGTTCAAAAAACATACATTATTCTGGGTGTGCGCCTGAGGGGTCTGCCGGAAGAATACTGAATGAAGAGGAGGATGACCAGAGGTGAAATGAGGTCATTGTCAGGGGTAATTCATCGGTCACTGACATCATAAAACCAAACAGTCTGTAACCTGCTTACCCCCCGTTGCCGGGGTTATAAGGCCGGCGCATAATGCGGGCACGATCTGAAATCAGATGATCACCCCCTTCCTTTCTGTCACAGAGGCGGAAACCCATGAATCCGGACACCCCATCTGCTGAAGCGCCTGTGCAGGATTCAGCTCAGCCCACCGCCATTCCATTTCTGGCGGCCCTGACATTCTGGCTGAAATTGGGTCTGATCAGCTTTGGCGGCCCGGCCGGACAGATTGCCATCATGCATCAGGAACTGGTGGAAAAACGCCGCTGGATCTCGGAACGGCGTTTTCTCCATGCTCTCAATTACTGCATGTTGCTGCCCGGGCCGGAAGCCCAGCAGCTGGCGACCTATATTGGCTGGCTGATGCACCGCACCTGGGGTGGCATCATCGCCGGAGTGCTGTTTGTTCTGCCGTCACTGGTTCTGCTGATACTGCTGTCCTGGGTCTATATCGCTTTTGGCGATACCCTGCTTATTTCCGGGCTGTTTTATGGCATCAAACCGGCGGTAGCCGCCATTGTGGTGCAGGCCTGTCACCGCATAGGTTCACGTGCTCTGACCAATCACAGGTTATGGGGTATTGCCGCGGCTTCGTTTGTCGCTATTTTTGCCTTAGGTGCCCCTTTCCCTCTGATTGTGGCCGGTGCGGCAGCGGTGGGCTATCTGGGCGGTCGCATCCGGCCGGAGGCCTTTGCAGCGAAAAGCTCCCACGGCGCAGGCAACGCCGTGGCTGGCTTGTCCGTGATTGATGACCACACCCCACCACCGGAACACGCGCGTTTCCGCTGGCCACGCTTGTTGGTCATTGTGCTGTCGGGATTCCTGCTGTGGCTGGTCCCTATGCTGGCGCTGTGGCTGACACTGGGTTGGGAACACACACTGACGCAGATGGCCTGGTTTTTCACCAAAGCGGCCCTGCTGACCTTCGGCGGTGCTTATGCGGTGTTACCCTATGTGTATCAGGGAGCAGTGACGCATTTTCAGTGGCTGACACCGACGCAGATGATGGATGGTCTGGCTCTGGGTGAAACCACCCCCGGACCTCTGATCATGGTGGTCGCTTTTGCCGGATTTATCGGCGCTTATGTGCATCAGGCGTTCGGACCGGACTATCTGTTCGCAGCCGGCGCAACGGCGGCCGTACTCGTCACCTGGTTTACCTTCCTGCCCTCATTCCTGTTTATTCTTGCAGGCGGGCCATTAGTGGAAAGCACCCACAATGAACTCAGATTCACCGCTCCGCTGACCGGAATTACCGCCGCCGTGGTGGGGGTGATTCTGAATCTGGCGCTGTTCTTTGGCTATCACGTACTCTGGCCGGAAGGCTTTGAGAGTGACATTGACCTTTGGTCCTTGGCCATTGCTGTGGCGGCGGCGGTTGCCCTGTTCCGCTTTAAACGCAGTGTAATTCAGGTGATCGCCGGAGCCGGCGTGGCGGGGCTGATGATTCAGGCGCTGACTGCGTGATAGAAACTGCGAGTTGCCTGACAGAAACTGAGGTCAGAAAAACGAAGTGTGCCCCTGCGGCGGATGTCAGCATCCGCCCCGGGGATTTCGGATCAGAATGGATACGTGTGAGATACTTCGGCAACGGCACCGTTATCCAATACTTTCACGTACACTTTTTCATCTGAGCCGGCTTTGGTAATTTCAACGACATAAAAGCCCGGGCCACTCTCCTTCAGGCTCACCTGCTTGCCATCAATATTTTTCCAGCCTGCATCCAGTTGTCCGGTGCTGTACCCGAAATCGCGGACCGTCATTTTCTGTACAGCGCGGGCTGCAACTTCCATCGCGCCACCCTGTGTGATCGGGCCATGATCAGCATGTGCCAGAACCTGACCTGAAAAAAGAGACAGCGACATGGCCGCAGCAATAATCAGTGATTTCATAATGTTCTCTCCTGTTTAAAAACTCGTCCGAGTTACATGGTTTTTGGATTTTTATACTGACCTTCGAAAAATAACTGGATGGTTATTTCACTGCCAGAATCATTGCGGAAGTACCAGCCATGGGTGCCGTCAAAGGCAGCAGTGAAACTACCTTTCATTTCGCCCGTTGTGGTCACAGCATAGCTTTTAAAATAGCCGGTAGGATCATCAAACGGCTCGCCGTGCATATCCACATACACAGCGTCACCATCGGTGATCCATTCAAAATCGACCTGCTCACCGGTCGTCATTTCCAGTTTAAATTCTTTACCGCTGGCAGCCGGTAATACCACCGTCGCCATTCCATCCATGGATGCAGTGGACGCCTTAGCTGCTTCTGCCTCCACTTCGGCCAGCTTTTCTGGCGACAGCGCGGTCAGGCCCAAAGCGAACCCGAGGCCCGTAGGATCAATATTGTACTCAGCGGGCATAATCACCAACACCAGTGTCACAAGCCCGATCACAAACGCCGCAGCGGTCGCCAGCCACAGTTGTTTTGCGGGCGTCTGGTTTTGTGAAGTCTGGTTTTGAGTGCTTTGAGTTGTCATAGAATACCGTCCTCAGGAAGAAAAATAGCCAGTGAGCTGATACCCCGTCAGCATCACACCGCTTGCCATCAGTAACGTATTTGTCAGAACGGCGAAACGTCCGAACGTTGCTGAGTGCCGCCACGCCGAAATCAGAATCAGGATCAGGCCCAGTGCCGCAAACTGCCCAAGTTCGACACCGATATTAAAGGCAATCAGGTTGGTGAGCAGGCCGTCTTCCGGAATATGGAATTCCTGCAGTTTAGTTGCCAGACCAAAGCCATGAAATAACCCGAAGATCAGCACTGCCAGACGGGTGTCCGGCTGAAAGCCCATTAACCGTTTGAAGCCACCCAGGTTATCAAAGCCTTTATACAGCACCGATAAGCCAATAATGGCATCGATCAGGTAGGCATTAACCTGAATATTGGCAAGCACACCGGACATCAGCGTGATGCTGTGTCCCAGCGTAAACAGGCTGACGTACAGCAGTACTTCGCGGCTACGATAGAGAAAGAAAATCACCCCAACCAGAAACAGCAGATGATCGTAACCTGTGATCATGTGCTTAGCGCCGATGTACAGGAACGGTACAAACTGAACGCCGGTGTTCTGCTGTAAGAAGGTGCGGGTGTTGTCATCAACGCCGTGCGCCAGTGCCAGCGTGCTGGCGAAAGCAAAAAGCAGCGCGACAGACCAGCGCCCCATCCGGGTGTTCATTACCGTGCTCATACGCGTCCTTTGTTGTCGTTACGATGCACCAGGCGATAGAGCGCCGGAATCACAAACAGAGTCAGCAGGGTCGATGAAATCACACCGCCAATCACCACTGTTGCCAGTGGTCGCTGTACTTCTGAGCCGATGCCGGTGTTAAGCGCCATGGGCACAAAGCCAAGAGATGCCACCAGCGCCGTGGTAATTACCGGGCGCAGACGCGTCAGTGCCCCTTCAATGATAGCCTGTTCCAGCCCAGTGCCCGCACGTTGCAGTTCACGGATAAAGGACACCATCACCAGCGCATTGAGAATGGCGATGCCCGACAGCGCGATAAAGCCAACCGCTGCCGAAATGGAAAACGGAATATCCCGCAGCGTCAGGGCCAGTACCCCCCCCGTCAGTGCCAGCGGCACCCCAGCGAAGATCACCAGCGCATCGCGTACTGAGCCCAGTGCCAGAATCAGCAGACCGACAATCATCACCAGCGTCAGTGGTACCACAATCATCAGACGCTCAGACGCCGATTGCAGCTTCTGATAGGTACCGCCGTATTCAATCCAGTAGCCTGCAGGCACGTCGAGATCTTCACCGACGGCGGCGCGAACGTCGTCAACAAAACTGCCAAGATCACGACCCCGGACGTTGGCAGTGACAACTAAACGACGCTTGCCGTTTTCACGGTTAACCTGATTAACCCCCATGTTTTCGGTCAGGGTGACCAGCTCCTGCAATGGAACGACGCGACTGCCATCGTCTCCTTCGCCTACCGTCACCGGCAGATACTTCAGGCCATCAATGTCTGTACGCTCTGACTCCGGCAGGCGCACAACGATATCGGCACGACGGTCGCCTTCAAACAGGGTACCGGCAACGTCGCCACCCAACGCTGTGGCCAACTGATCCTGCAGTTGCTGGCGGCTGATGCCGTGACGACGCAGTGCGGCATCATCAGGAATAAACTCCAGTAATGGCAGGCCCGTGACCTGTTCCATCTGGATGTCCACTGCTCCATCGACCCCGGCAACAATGCCTTCAAGCGATTCACCAAGTGCAGCAAGCGTCTCCAGATCATCACCAAAAATTTTGATCGCGACTTCAGCACGCACACCCGCTAACAGCTCGTTAAAGCGCATCTGAATAGGTTGCAGGAACTCATAGCGGTTTCCGGGAATGGTCGCCACCAGAGCTTCCAGCTCGGCCACCACCTGCTGCTTGGTTTTATCCGGGTCAGGCCACTGGTCTCGCGGCTTAAGGATAATAAAGTTATCCGCGACACTCGGCGGCACCGCATCGGTAGCGACGTCGGCGGTGCCGATTTTGGCGAACACACGCTCGACTTCCGGTAACTCTTTGATGCGTGCTTCGAGGGTTTCCTGCAGGGCAATCGCCTGACTCAGCGATGTGCCCGGTATGCGCAGGGCGTGCATGGCGATATCGCCTTCATCCAGGTTTGGTGCGAATTCACTTCCTAAACGCGTCGCCTGCCAGACACTGAGAGTGACCAGCACCACAGCAATCAGCACCACCAGCTGGCGCACTTTCAGTACGCCGCGCAGCAGTGGCTGATATACCCGGCTCAGCCCGGACACGACAGGGTTATGCTTTTCCTGCACAGGGCCACGGAACAGCAGCGCGACCGCCGCCGGAACAAAGGTCACCGACAACAGGATGGCACTCATCAGCGCGATGACCACAGTAATGGCCATTGGGTGGAACATCTTGCCTTCGACCCCTTCGAGGGCAAAAATCGGCGCGTACACGGCGGTGATAATAAACACACCAAACAATGCCGGGCGGATGACTTCCCGCGTGGCTTCGAACACCAGATTCAGGCGCTCCCGTAACGGCAGCACGGATGGGCTTTGTGCGGAATGCTGGCTCAGACGACGCAGGCAGTTCTCGACAATAATGATGGCACCATCGACCAGCAGGCCGAAGTCCAGCGCACCCAGACTCATCAGGTTGGCACTGACCCGTGTCTGCACCATACCGGTAAAGGTCATCAGCATCGCCAATGGAATCACCAACGCCGTCAGAATCGCAGCGCGGATATTGCCCAGCATCAGAAACAGAATCACGATCACCAGCAACGCACCTTCGGTGAGGTTCATGGTGACAGTGTCCAGCGTTTTCTCCACCAGTCCGGTGCGGTCGTAGGCGGCGCTGGCGACAATCCCCTCAGGCAAAGAGGCGTTAATCTCGGCGAGCTTTTCACCAACGGCACTGGCGACGGTGCGGCTGTTCTCGCCGACCAGCATAAACACCGTACTCATCACCACTTCGCGGCCATTCTGGGTCGCGGCGCCGGTACGCAGACCATGACCTATGGTGACGTCGGCCACGTCACTGACCAGCACCGTTTTACCGGCGCTGGCAGTGACGACGATATTGGCAATATCCTCAGCCTGTTGCGCCTGCCCCGGAATACGCATCAACCACTGAGCGCCGTTGCGCTCAACAAACCCGGCACCGCGGTTATCGTTGTTGGCGCGGATGGCGTCGACAATATCGCTGCTGCTGATGCCCATGGCCAGCATGCGCTGCGGGCGCATCTGCACCACAACTTCACGCTCGTAACCGCCAATCGGGTTGACCTCGACCACGCCCTTCACCTGCATCAGCTGCGGACGGATGATCCAGTCGTGCACACTGCGCAGATCCATCGGCGTCACTGCAGTGCCATCAGCATTCAGAGCACCCGGTTCGGCATCGACGGTGAACATAAAGATTTCACCCAGGCCCGTGGCTATCGGGCCAAGCTCCGGTTGCAGACCTGCAGGCAGACGACCAGAGGCGGATGTCATGCGCTCGCCGACCAGCTGGCGGGCAAAGTAGACATCGGTGTCGTCGCTGAAAATTGCGATCACCTGTGACAGACCGTAGCGCGACACCGAGCGGGTGTATTCCAGACCCGGCAGGCCCGCCAGCGCGGTTTCCAGCGGATAGGTAATACGTTGCTCAACTTCGAGCGGGGTATAGCCCGACGCCTCGGTATTGATCATCACCTGCACATTGGTGATGTCGGGTACGGCATCAATCGGCAGGCGGTTAAAGTTCCATAGCCCCAGCACGGCGACTGCGGCGACAATGGCCATCACCAGTCCGCGACGGGCAATGGCCAGTTTTATCAATGCGTCCAACATGGCGGAATCCCGTATCAGTGATCGTGTGAAGCGCCGGACTTCTCGATGTCGGCTTTGATAATGAAGCTGTTTTCAGTGACGTATTCGGTGCCCGCTGCCAGACCACCCAGCACTTCAATCCACTCGCCTGCGGCCTGACCCAGTTCCAGCATGCGTACTTCGTACTGATCGCCGACTTTGGCGTACACCACGGTAAAGTCACGGAAGGCCTGCAGACCGGAGCGCTTGACCGCCAACTCCACTGTGCGGGTCTCTGTTTCAATCTCGGCACTGATGCGCATTCCCGCTGCGAACTGACCGTCACGGTTGTCGACCGTAGCACGCCACAGACGGGACTGATCCGCCTGAACGTCCGGGTATGCGGCAGTCAGGGTGGTGCTTGTCTTAAGCTCAGTACCTGGCACCGTAATAGTCACCTGTGCGCCGCGTTTTACTGCGCTCCAGTCTTTTGGATAGACAGCCAGCTCAGCCTGAAGCGCACTGTTGTCCTGCAAGGTCAGCAGGGTCCGGCCCGCCGTCTGTTCGCCGGCGGCACTGGTTACATGACTGACGGTGCCCGCCGACGGCGCGCGCACGACGTAGGTTTTCAGGCTTTCGTTGCTTTCAATGGTCAGCAGTTCTGTGCCCGCCTGTACGGCCTGCCCTTCACGCACATGAACGGTACGGATTTCACCGTCAAACCGTGCACTGATGTTACGCTCGCTGCCCGGTACGGCCGTTAAAGTACCCCATACCGGCGTCTGAATATGCAATGTCGCCGGTCCTGCGGTTTCAGTGGCAATGCCCATGGCCTCGGCCACCGGATCAGCGATCTGGGTGCGGCCCTCGAAGTTGTCGTAACTCCAGTGGTACTTTTTACCTGAGTGTTCAGCCTGAATATCCACGACAAAGGAGTGCGGTTCGTAGATTTCCATATCGCCGCGTAAATAATCACCTTCAGCGTGGAAGTTAATGGTATCCGTACCATCGCCGAGGCGGATCAGGCGCACCGTCAGTTGCAAATCCTGCGGGGCAATCGCATTGCCCGCGAGTGTTGTCCAGACGCGGAACTCAGGTGGCACGCCGGTTTCGAAAATCGCCAGCTCTAAAGCGAAATCACCGTCCCGCAGCATCCGTCCACGATGTGGCCCTTTCTCTGGTTCAGCTTCGGCGGCCTCGGCGGCGGCCTGGGCATGAACGACAGGGCTTAACAGTACTGACCCCGTCATCAGGGTCAGTGCCGTCACCGTCAACATCGAGAGCAGTGGTAACTTTGCCAGAGCAGAGCCAGAAATCACTATTAGGGGTTTCATTATGGTGTCCTCAGAAATAAGTGGCCTGGCCGGTCAGGCGCTGTAATTCGATCCACTGCAGCTGCAGGGCTTCTGCTTCATCAAGCAAACGCTCGCGCGCACTCAGCCATTGCTGGCGTGCGTTGTCCCATTGCAAGTAGTCCAGCTGACCTCGCTCATAGGCCTGCAGGGCCTGCTGGCGGCCTGTATCCAGAGCCGGAAGAATGGTGCCAGTGAGAGTGTCGATCACATGCTGGCTGTGCTCCAGCTCGATCAGCAGGGTGCGGGCTTCCACTTCAAGAGCCCGAAGCACTGCCCGGGCAGACAGCGCCTGCTGTTGTTCCCGTGCGCTGGCAGAGCGTTGATAGGCACTGGTCCGGTTCTGGTTACCCAGCGGGATACTGACCTGACCGATCAAAGCGTAATCGCCGGTGGCTTCATGGCGTCGAACGCCTGCTCCTACCGTCCAGGGTGTTTTTGCTTCGGCACCGGCTAACTGACCATCGGCGCTGAAGAGCTGCTGTTCCGCCAGTGCGACGGTAACAGCCGGTGTATCGGTGAGGCTTGCCAGGATGTCGTCTGTCTCCGGAACCGTCCGCGTCTGCTGCAGATCGCCTGCTGACCTGAGTGTCGGATCAGATTGTCCCCACTGCGCAGATAAACGGAGTGACAGGGAAATAAGGCGGTGTTCATACTCTTCAACGGCCAGCGCCCTTTCTGCGAGACGTGTCTGCACCAGCATCAGATCCGTGATGGGTGCCCTGCCCGCATCCGCCCGGCGCTGAACGATATCCAGTAATTTCTGTTCATCCTCCAGCGACTCCTGCGCGAGCTTCAGGCGCTGCTGATCCGCCAGCATGGCAATAAATAAACTCGCCGTTTCCGCTTTGAGTTCAGCCACCTGCTGACCCTGCTGCGCATTCAACAGACGCTGCTGAGCATCAGCGCGCAGCGACCGGGCGCGCATCTGATCCCCTTCCAGCTGCCAGCGCACACTCAATGTGGTCTGCATGGCATCGATGCCGGAATACTCATCGGTGCCGAAGGCATCTTCGACGCTGAGATCCAGTTCCGGTGACTGGCGCAGTCCGGCAATGTCAGAGCGGGCCTGCTGGTCCTGCTGGCGGTAGGTCCAGACGGCCATCTCAGGATGCTGCTGAAGGGTGCGGTCGATGGCCTCAGACAGATCAATAGCCTGTTCTGCGAACACAGGACTTACTGCTGCAATCAGCAAGGTCAGACCGGTTAAAAACCGACTGGCAATCGGTTTTTTAACTGTTAAGTCATAGAATTTCATACGTGGCATAACGTACTCACTGAAAATTATGAGTGAATCAGAAAGAGGTCAAACAGATGGTGCAAAGCATCCATGGCGCTGAGAGCGGACAGGGCCATCAGCAACAGAGCGAGCAACACAAGAAGCTGGAGCCCGCGCGATGGCCGTGTCGGTTCCAACAGTTCATAAACCCGCTCCGTTAATTGTTGGCGGGCGATAAATGCCGCCTGTCCGGGAAGCGTCTGAGCGTGTCGCAAGCGTGCCACCTGCACCAGAGTCTGAGCAATACTGGCTGCGTCATGATGCTGTTTTACTGCAGCATCGGCGAGTTGTTCGGTAACCAGACTGAAACGGCTGATCAGTGGTTTAGCGGCAAGATCAGGCAGCACCGCTGTCATCAGCGTCAGCAGCAAGCGCAGAAGATTATCCCGCGCCCGCAGGTGGGCCTGTTCATGTGCCAGAATAACGGACTGCTGGTTTTGACTGGTCTGCTCCAGCAAACCCTGAGATAAAAGAATACGGGAGTGGACGAAACCCGTGGTCATGGCGACCGCTTCACGGGTCGGGAGCACGCGGAATCCGTCGTTCTGGCCCGCCACCGTTTCACTCAGCAACAACCGGATCTGACTCATTAAACGCCAGTGCTTAAAAAGAAACTGGCCACAACGTAGCGACAGCCACAGCGCTGCCGTGCTGAGAATCCAGCCATGCCAACCCGTAAATTCAAATACATCGGCGTGATGCCAGTGCAGTGAACCCAACAGACCCTCGGCAACCCCGAACGCATCCGGTGTCAGGGCTATACCCTGCAGTAAGACAAGGGCAGTCAGGGCCCATGGCATACATGCCCAGCCCAGCAGAATCCACTTCTGTTCAGCGGGAGCCAGCCGCCGGATAGCCCGAAGAAACACAGGCCCCGTGAGACTCTGCAGGGTGATGACGGCGAATCCCAGCAAAGCAGAAAGACTCAGAAGATTCAGCCAGTGCGCAGCCGTACCCACGATCATGACGGCTCCTGAGATTGGCTGCGGTGCTGGCGGATCAGTGCTTCGAGCCGGTCCAGCTCTTCATCACCCAGGTCAGCAGACAGAGACACAAAAGCGGCCATCAGCGAGTCACTGCCCTGACGGACAAAATCACTGGTGATATCGCGGATCAGGCGGGCAATCAGTTCGCTGCGGTCAAGGCGCGGACGGTAAATAAAAGCGTGGCCCAGCTTACTGCGGCTGAGCAGCTGCTTTTTGTAAAGGCGGTCGAGCGTACTCTGAATCGTATTCAGTGAGCGGCCTTGAGCTTCGCCCAGTGCGGCGTGAATCTGTTTGGCATCGGCCTCTCCGGTTGTCCAGAGTTGGTTCAGCACCTGTTTTTCCAGCTCACCAAGAATCATCATCTTTCCAGAATTATGAATGAGGCATACACTGCCACAGTAAAAACCGATCGACAATCGGTTTTTGCTGTTTCATCGTCCATACCTGTCTATGATTCCAATAACGGCAGGCTGCTTATCATCTCAGAGGTCTCTATGTTCAGCGTTCTGCGTTACCGGGTTTACCGCCACCTGTTTGCTGCTCAGGTTATTTCACTGCTGGGAACCGGGCTGGCGACCGTAGCGCTTAGCCTGATGGCGTTTGATCTTGCGCCTGAGGATGCCGGTCAGGTGCTGGCCACTGCGCTGACCATCAAAATGCTCGCTTATGTGTTTGTCTCCCCGCTTCTGGCCGCGCTGTTTCAGGGAAAAGCCCGCCGACCTATGCTGGTCGGGCTCGACATTCTGAGAGCACTGACGGCCTTAAGCCTGCCTTTTCTCACTGAGATCTGGCACATCTATGCCGTGATTTTTATTCTGCAGAGCAGTTCTGCCGGATTTACTCCGTTGTTTCAGGCGACCATCCCCGATGTGCTCACCGACGAGCGCGACTACACCAAGGCACTGGCGTTATCGCGTATGGCGTATGACATGGAAAGTCTGGTCAGCCCCATGCTGGCGGCGGCACTGCTGCTGCTTACCTCATGGCATGGCCTGTTTTTCGGTACGACTTTGGGGTTTATTGCCTCCGCGGCTCTGGTTCTGTCTGTAACTTTGCCACGTAACCTGCCTGCCACGGCTTCAGGATGGACGGATCGTCTGACGAAGGGCGGACGGATCTATCTGTTCACCCCACGTCTGCGCGGCCTGCTGCTGCTCAATGTGGCCACAGCCATGGGGGGCGCTATGGTGTTTGTGAATACCGTGGTGCTGGTGCAGGGGCAGTTCGGTCTGAGCGGAGAAGATACCGCACTGGCACTCGCCGCGTTCGGGACAGGCTCCATGCTGATGGCGCTGAATTTGCCGCGTCTGCTAGATCACATCAGTGAACGCAGCGTGATGCTCAGTGGCCTGTTGCTGCTTATGGTGGCACAGCTGGCCGGGACTCAGATCAGCGGCTATTACAGCCTCATGGCCATCTGGCTGCTGATGGGCGGTGGCTATTCATTGGTACAGACACCAATCAGCAAAGTTCTGGTGCGCTCGGCCAGCCAGAGCGACCGGCCTGAGTTGTTTGCCGCCCATTTTTCTCTGTCACACGCCGGATGGATGCTGGCCTACCCTATGGCAGGCTGGCTGCTGACAGAGTTTGTCGTCTCAACGGCCTTCCTGATACTGGCCGGGGCTTCTCTTCTGGGGTTGGTTCTTACCTGGTTCATGTGGCCCACTGAAGAAAGAGCTTCGCTGGTTCACAGCCATGAAGGTATGGATCATGATCATGACCACCTCAAGGAATTCGGCCAGAATCCGCAACACAGTCACCCGTATGTGATTGATGCCTTGCATGCGAAGTGGCCGAGATAAAGAGAAAAGACGTACAAGAGATGATCTGGAGGCCGGAATTGTGGATGTACGGTCAGGCCTTTGCTGTCATTGCGAGCAACAGCGAAGCAATCCAGAAAGTTTCAACATCTGAAATGATGTTTTTGTTTACGCTCCTGGGAGGATGCCGTCCTCCCGGGCGCGAAAATAAATACCATTCTATGATCAGAACTGGTTCATAATCAGAACCGGTTCTGGGTTACTTCGCTTCTGCTCGCTATGAAGACCTCAAACCAACATCAAGGGCTAAGCAGCCAAACCTTACAGCCCAGCCGCTAACTCACTCGCCTGCTTGATCGCCCGCTTGGCATCCAGTTCACCCGCCAGTTCAGCACCACCGATCAGGTGGGCAGTCACCTGCTGACTGTCTTTCAGTTGCTCAAACAGTTCATTCACCGACACCTGACCGGCACAGATCACGACGTTATCCACCGGCAATACACGTTGCTCACTCTGTTCGCCCTTGGTGACTGTGATGTGCAGTCCTTCATCGTCGATTTTGTCGTAGCTGCAGCCACCGATCATTTCGACCTTCTTCATCTTCAGTACAGCGCGGTGCACCCAGCCGGTGGTCTTATTCAGGCCTTTACCGAAAGAGCTGGTCTTACGCTGCAGCAGGTAGAGTTTGCGGTGTGACGGTTCCATATCCGCACTGGTCAGACCACCGCGGTTGTCGCTGTTCAGGTCCACACCCCACTCTTTCATCCAGGCGGCGGTATCCAGCGTGGTGGAAACGCCTTCGTGTGCGAGGTATTCGCCCACATCAAAGCCGATGCCACCGGCGCCCATAATGGCCACACTCTGACCCAGCTTCAGTTCTTTGCTGAGCAGCTCCTGATAGGTCACGACCTTCGGATGATCAATGCCTTCAATTTTTGGCACACGGGGAGCAACACCAGTCGCCACCACAACGTCATCAAAACCGCCCTCTTCCAGCTCTTTGGCGGTAACCGTGGTGTTCAGCTTCAGCTCAATACCAAGCTTGCTGATCATGGTATTGAAGTAGCGGATGGTCTCTTTGAATTCTTCTTTGCCCGGAATCTTCGAGGCGTAGTTAAACTGCCCACCGATCTCAGAGCGGCCTTCAAACAGCGTCACCTTGTGGCCACGTTCCGCGGCGACCACCGCACAGGACAGGCCCGCCG
>CETZ01125658.1_pt1 | contig 76019 bp, 66 predicted proteins | sample 531441 | NCBI WGS metagenome assembly CETZ01 (sample SAMEA2623098, study PRJEB7988) | marine metagenome | isolation source: saline water (ENVO:00002010), including | reverse complement strand
ACCTGCCACTTTATTTCCTACTGATGTCAGCTTCTGCTCGCGGCGCTCAGGCACACAGTCTGTCGATCTGCGCTGGTCTGACGACGATTCCGATCTCTTTATGACTCTGCTCGACCGGGTTGAAATACCCGAGGCCGATGAAGAGGATGATGGACTGGTGCTGGACATCAACGACGGCGTGGTTCAGGGCATTGTACAGCTGGTGGCCCTGGCACGGTTCAAGACGCCATGGCCAACGGATGAACTGGTTGCGGAAGACATCAATACCGAACGTGAGGAGCTCGAACTCGGGGATCTGGCCGCAGTGAATACGATTCACGGTTACGCCACCGCGATTGTCGTTGCGATGGATTCGATTGATATCACCTGTGTACTGCTGGAAGACATCTGTGACGATCACAACATACTGGTACCGCACCACAGTCTGGTGGTTGTGAACCGCATCAGTATGCTGCCACTGGCGTTTGCAGAATCGGATATCGGCGAGGGTGCTGTCCGTCATTGACGGCCACCCGGTTAACAATCTCTTCTTTCTCTCTGTGCCACTGATCCGGATTGTCTTCAGGTCAGTGGCAGACCTCCCGGTCACTGCTAGTGACTGGTCTTCTCTTTTGCGAATTCAGCACCGTCAGCATTTCTTCTTTCGGCCCGGATGGCGAGTGTCAGCCCTGTTGCTGCCACACTGGCGGTGACGACCATCATCGCCATCATAGGTACCGGCGTACCGTTATGCAGATAGCCCCACAGAAGTCCGGCCAGCGCGCCCCCGGAAAACTGGCAGACGCCGGTCAGTGCCGTTGCTGAGCCGGCATTGTTGCGGAAATTCTGCATGATCGTGGCCAGACAGTTCGCGTTAATCAGGCCCTGAGCGCCGACAAACAACATCATTAACGGAACAATAAAGTACAGGCGGAAAGCGCCTTCGTTCAGGCTCAGTAACAACAGGGTTACTGCGGCGGCGACCTGCAATGAAACACCGGCGCGGATCAGTTGCTGCGGGTTGTAGCGGTTCAGCAGCCACATATTGAGGCGGTTGATGAACATGATGGCGATCACGTTCGCACCGAACAGCCAGGGGAAGATATGGGCGCTCTGGCCAAAGTAATCCAGATACAGATAGGGCGATGCAGTGATAAAGACAAACATACCGCTCGAGCCACCGGCCAGACAGAGAATGTAGCGCCGGGCGACCGGGTGCTGGATCACCCGGGCATAGCCTTTCCATGGCTGCTGTCTCTGACGGCGTTCGCGTGGCAGGCTTTCCGGCAGTAATGACAGCAGGACCAGCAACAGAATGCCACTGTAAAGGCAGAGTGAAGCAAAGATCATCGGCCATTCCGCCAGCTGCAGTATGCCGGAGCCGATCATGGGGGCCAGCAGGGGCGCTGACATCATGATGATGGCGACCATGGAAAGCACCCGGGCAATGTCTTTCCCCTGAAACAGATCACGGACAATCGCGGTGGAATTGACGACGGCAAACCCACCGCCAAGTGCCTGCAGTACGCGCAGCAACAGCAGCTGATCCAGACTGCCGGTCCATACCAGCGCCGCACTGGCCAGGGTATAGATGGTGAGCCCGAGCAGAATCACCGGTTTGCGGCCAAACCGGTCAGACATAGGGCCACCCAGAATCTGGCCCGTGGCAAACCCGAGCAGAAAGGTACTGACGGACAGTTCGACATGATGAATGTCGCTGTTCAGTGAGTCGGAAATCTGGGCCATGGCCGGCAGGTACATATCAATACCCAGCGGTCCGACGGCCGTCAGCATGGCAAGCAGAACCGGCAAGGCTCTGGGGACGGTCTGATTCATGGGGATGCGGCGTAAAAACACCTATTGTACGTGCTTTGCGGTGGCGGCCCGAACGTATTTGAATCAACAGACTGTTCAGTCGGCCGGGGCAATAGAATGCACTTCATCCGGAGTTACCAGAACCTGTTTCTCATTTCCGGTCAGGAATCCTTTGTTTTTTACATGCTGATCTACACTGAAGGTACCACTCTTTTCTCAGGACAGGGATGCTATGTTTTCGGGTAAACGCGATAAGGAAAAAGCCACCGCGCAGATTTTGTTATTGGAGCAGAGCAATGCAGAGCTCCGGGACGAGGTATCGGCCCTGCGGGAACAGCTGCAGAATGTCCAGGCTCCTCCAGAAAGCGACGCAATCAGTAACCAGATGGAACGTGATATAACCCGGACCTACTTTGGCTCGTTCAGTATGCTGGAGCAGATACGCGAAGACTCAGCCCGCCAGGGTGCATTATTCCTTGATGATGAAGAAAAACTGGATATGTCGCTGAAAGAATTTGCCCGGGTCAGCGATGATCTTAATCAGTCTGCTGGCCGGTTGCGGAATATGTCCGGTCGCACGGCAGAAATGACCGGGTTTGTGGATGAACTGGCGTCATCGGCCCGGGAGATTGAATCCTTTGTGGCACAGATCCAGGGTATTGCTGAGCAGACCAATCTTCTGGCATTAAATGCCGCGATTGAAGCCGCCCGTGCTGGTGAGCAGGGACGTGGATTTGCCGTAGTTGCGGATGAAGTCCGCTCACTGGCTAACCGTTCAGCCGAGGCCTCTTCGCGGATTTCTGCGTTGACTGCTTCTGTTACCCAGCAGACGATCCGGACTCAGCAGCACATACAGCAGACTCACGAAGAAACCCGGCAGGTATCCGAGTCTGCCTCACAGATTCAGGGAACACTTGGCATTTTGTCCGGGCGCATGAGTGAGATTCACACTTCTGTGAAAAACACCCGCCTCGCCGGTTTTGTTCAGACCGTAAAACTGGACCATATCATCTGGAAAACGAATGTGTACCGGGTTTTGCGCGGTGAAAGCGAGCAACCGTCCAGTCAGTTTGCCGATCATCACCAGTGCCGGCTGGGTAAATGGTATTACGAAGGTGAAGGTAAAAACCGCTATCAGGAATACCCTGAATTCCGGCAGCTGGAAGAGCCGCACCGGCAAGTGCACGAATCCGGTCTGGAGGCATTGAAAGCAGCCGCTGCAAATGATCCGCAGCGCTGCCTTGTCATGACCCTGAAGATGGAGCAGGCCAGTAAGGAGGTATTTACCCGCTTATCGGCACTGGAAAAGAAGGGGCAGACAGTTTCTGCTGCCCCCGGAAGCAGGGTCAGACGTTAAAGCGGAAGTGAATGATGTCGCCGTCACTGACGATGTATTCCTTACCTTCAAGGCGCCATTTCCCCGCATCCTTGGCACCGTTCTCACCTTTATAGGCAATGAAGTCGTCGTAGCCGACCACTTCTGCGCGGATGAAGCCGCGCTCAAAGTCCGTATGAATCGCCGCCGCTGCACGGGGGGCGGTAGCGCCGATCTTGATCGTCCAGGCGCGCACTTCTTTTACGCCTGCTGTGAAGTAGGTCTGTAAGCCCAGCAGTTTGTAGCCGGCACGGATCACCCGGTCAAGACCGGGTTCAGTCATACCCATCTCCTGCAGAAATTCGATTTTGTCCTCGTCATCCAGTTCGGAAATTTCGGCTTCGATCTTATTGCACACGGCGACCACTTCAGCGCCTTCTGAAGCGGCAATTTCACGTACGGTATCGAGGTGAGGGTTGTTTTCAAACCCTTCTTCATCGACGTTGGCGATGTACATGGTCGGCTTGGTGGTCAGCAGGTGCAGGGTGCGGGACAGTACCTTTTCGTCGTCATTCAGATCCAGCATGCGTGCGGTTTTTCCGGACTCGAAATGCGGGATCAGTTTTTCCAGCAGGGCTTTCTGCGCAATGGCGGTTTTATCACCACCCTTGGCGGTACGCACCACACGCTGCAGCTGCTTTTCACAGGATTCCAGGTCGGCCAGAATCAGCTCGGTATTGATGACGTCAATGTCATCGGCCGGGCTGACTTTGTTAGCCACGTGAGTGACGTTTTCGTCTTCAAAACAACGCACGACGTGAGCAATGGCGTCGGTCTCACGGATGTTGGCGAGGAACTGGTTGCCCAGACCTTCGCCTTTGGATGCACCAGCGACCAGACCGGCGATATCAACGAATTCCATGGAGGTCGGAATGACTTTCTGCGGGTTCACAATCTCAGCCAGCGCATCCAGACGCGGATCAGGCATGGCCACCACACCCGTGTTCGGTTCGATGGTACAGAAGGGGAAGTTCTCAGCGGCAATGCCGGATTTGGTCAGTGCGTTGAAGAGGGTTGATTTACCAACGTTGGGAAGACCAACGATTCCGCATTTAAAGCCCATCTGAGAGTCCTGCTGTAAAGTCGTATGTTTGAAAAGAGCGCTATTGTACCCGCTCAGGCATTATTGTCGATTCAGCCTTTGAACGAATGCAGCCGGTTCATGGCTTTAGCCATGTCGCCACGAATCGCATCAGGCAGTACGTACAGGGCCTCGTCAATCACGGCGTCTATGCTCTGCTGCTCGGCTTTACTGGCACGACCGAGAACATGGCCGGTGACGCGGTTCTTATCGCCCGGATGACCAATGCCAATGCGCAGCCGGTGAAAGTCTTTGTTATTGCCGAGTGAGCTGATGATGTCGCGCAGCCCATTCTGGCCACCGTGGCCGCCACCGGTTTTAAAGCGGGCGGTGCCGGGAGGCAGATCCAGCTCATCGTGGACCACAAGAATTTCAGCAGGGGTGATACGGTAAAAGCTGGCCAGAGCGCCAACCGAGAGACCACTTTTGTTCATAAAGGTCATGGGCAGCAACAGATGTACTTCCTGGCCGCCAATACGGCCCTTACCGGTCAGGCCATGAAATTTTTTGTCCGGTGAGAGGCTGATGCCCTCGCGTTTTGCCAGTTGTTCCACAACCCAGAAGCCGGCATTGTGCCGTGTGTGCTCATATTCAGCGCCCGGGTTACCTAACCCGGCAATCAGGCGGATGGCGTCGGTCATAAGGCGTTTCTCTGCTGCGTAGGCTGTGTTGCTGAAAAATCTGAACCAATAAAAAAGCGGGGACAAGCCCCGCTTCTTCACTCACCACAGAATTACTCTGCGGCTTCACCTTCGTCTTCGGCGTCGTCAGCAGCAGGGCCTTTTGGCGCTGCAACAGATACGATAGAGGTATCGTGATCTTCTTCACCGTGAGTCAGAGCCTGAGCCTGAACACCTTCTGGCAGTTTCAGTTCGGTCAGGTGGATAGACTCACCGACATCCAGATCGGCAACGTCAACTTCGATGAACTCAGGCAGGTGAGCCGCATCACAGACGATGTCCAGAGTGGTCATCTGGTGAACCAGAATGCCGCCGTTCAGTTTAACGCCCTTACACTTCTCTTCGTTAACGAAGTGCAGAGGTACAGTAGCCTTGATCACAGTGTCTTTGTTAACACGCAGGAAGTCGGCGTGCCAGATCAGAGCTTTGGCCGGGTGACGCTGCAGATCCTTCAGGATCACAGTTTCGGCTTTGCCATCAACACTCAGGTTGATAACAGAGCTGTAGAAAGCTTCGCTTTCCAGAGCTTTGTTCAGCTCGTTGGCTTTCAGAGTGATGGTTACAGGAGCGGACTCACCACCGTATACGATGGCAGGAACGCCGTTTTCGCGACGCAGGCGGCGGCTCGCACCTTTCCCTGAGTCTGCGCGGGCTACTGCTGACAGAGTAAATTCTGACATGGTTATTTCCTCATTTGGGAGTAAAAAGCCCTCTGAATCTGCGACCGATTCAGAGGGCCGGTATATATTATTTGCTGAGCGTTCAGGCCGTCGTCCTTTTAACGGAACATGGCACTGATGGATTCTTCGTTGCTCACGCGGCGGATCGATTCAGCCAGAAGACCGGCAATGGTCAGCTGACGGATGTTACCCAGTTTGCGCGCAGCTTCTGACAGCGGGATGGTGTCGGTGACGACCAGTTCATCCAGCACAGACTTTCCGAGACGCTCAATCGCGGGGCCGGATAGTACAGGATGTGTACAGTAGGCGACAACCTTTTTCGCACCGAATTCCTTCAGTGCTGCAGCGGCGTGGCACAGGGTACCGGCGGTATCGACCATGTCATCAACCAGCACACAGGTGCGGTCTTTGACGTCACCGATGATGTGCATCACTTCAGAAACGTTGGCTTTCGGACGGCGTTTATCGATGATAGCCAGATCCACGTTCAGCTGTTTGGCAATCGCACGGGCACGGACCACACCACCGATGTCCGGAGACACGACGATCAGGTCATCAAAGTTCTGTCGCTCAATGTCGTCCAGCAGGATCGGAGAGCCGTAAACGTTGTCCACCGGAATATCAAAGAAGCCCTGAATCTGGTCAGCGTGCAGGTCAACGGTCAGGACGCGGTCGATACCGGTTACTGACAGCATGTCGGCTACAGCACGGGCAGAAATAGGCACACGGGCAGAACGCGGACGGCGGTCCTGACGGGCGTAACCAAAATAAGGAATCACGGCGGTGACACGTGCTGCAGAAGCCCGGCTCAGCGCATCGGCGAGCAGCAGTACTTCCATCAGGTTGTCATTGGTCGGGGCACAGGTCGGCTGAATGATGAAAACGTCTTTACCGCGTACGTTTTCGTTCAGTTCAATGGTGGTTTCGCCATCGCTGAACTTGCTGACTGAAGCTTCACCCAGAGGGATATCAAGACGTTTCACTACCAGTTCAGCCAGTTTTGGATTGGCATTGCCGGTAAAGACCATTAACTTAGACACAGGCATCCCCCGTGGTATTTATTCTGGGAAAGGAATTCAATAAAAAATGGCTGAGGTGGCAGGACTCGAACCTGCGAATGACGGGATCAAAACCCGTTGCCTTACCACTTGGCGACACCCCAGCATCAGGACGGTCTGAATAATACCTTATGAGTTGGTGAAAGATTAGACCCTTTCGCCATAAAGGCATGGTATTCAGCCGGAATCTGGATCAGAGCTGTTCTTGCCTGCTCCTCAGTTGAGAAGCTTGTGAAGACGCATGCTCCAGTACCAGTCATCTTAGCAAAGCCGAAATTGTTTAGCAAATTCAATGCGTTACCGACTTCAGGGTAAAGCATGCTGACAACTTCCTGGCAGTCATTTCTGCCGCCTTGCTGCAATGCGGAGCGAATACTAATGGCGTCTGTGTTTCTTGTCAAACACTCGTGAGTGAATATTTTTCCCGTATTAACATGCACTTGCGGACAGAGCACCAGAAACCAGGGTTCGGCCAGCTCCGGCACGGGTGTCAGCACCTCGCCGACCCCTTCTGCAAAGGCCGCCTGACCCCGCACAAACACCGGAACATCGGCCCCCAGCTGCAGGCCGATAGCCGCCAGTTCATCGTCATTCAGCCTGGTTTGCCACAACTGGTTAAGTGCCAGCAGAGTGGTTGCAGCGTCCGAGCTGCCACCGCCAAGTCCGCCACCCATGGGCAGGATTTTTTTCAGCCGGATATCGGCACCCTGGGATGCTCCTGTGTGGGTCTGCAATAGACGGGCGGCGCGGACAATCAGGTTGTCGTCATCGGGCACGCCTGCAATGGCCGGGCTCAGGGTGATGACATCGTCTTCCCGTGTACGGAACGACAGCTCGTCGCCATAGTCGAGAAACTGAAAAATCGTCTGCAGGTTATGGTAACCGTCGTCACGGCGTCCGGTGATGTGCAGAAACAGGTTGAGCTTGGCCGGAGCGGGTAGCGTCAGCCAGTCAGCAGCAGGCTGGTCAGTCATAGGTGGTCCACTCGCGGATCGAAAAGGTAAAACGGAAATCATGGCCTTCGATTTTCACCAGTCCCGGCAGCCAGTAACCGGCCTGCGGTGAATAGCGGCTGTAGCGTATGGTCCAGCCATATTGACGCATCTGACTCAGCAGGCCGTGCTCGTCGTATTCCGCTGTGAACTTTCCGTTCGGGCTGGGCTGGCCTTTGACCCAGTAGCGGATGTCGGAGACCGGAAAGTCCCAGCCCATGTACATCTGCATCAGCTCTTCCGCGGAGCGGGCGCTGCGTGGTGCATCCCAGCCGGGCAGGGTGAGGCTGGCCTGTGTGCGGCTGCCACTGAGACGGGTGGCGCCGCGACCCAGTGGGCCTGCGATGTAGAGGTCAAAGTCGCGCCTGTTCTGTTTCCAGTCGAGGTAGCCGGTGACGCTGTCATCCGGTGAAATCACGGACAGTTTGCCACGTACCTGCCAGTGACTGAGGCTGCTGAGGTTATCCTGAATATGCTCCTGGCCGCCCTGCGGGGTAAGCAGGGCACAACCGCTGAGCAGCAAAGCGTAGAGCGCCTGCAGCAGCCACAGGCGGGAGCGGGTGAACACGGCCATCAGAGAGCGTCCGGCTGAAGCTGAAAGCGCTGCAGTGTCTCAAGAATTATCTTGCTGTCAGGCTCCAGTATCAGCCCTTCTTTCCAGATTTTACGGGCTTCTTTCCGTTCGCCGGTCACCCAGTACCATTCACCGAGGTGGGCGGCCACTTCGTGGTCTTTCATGCGGTTCCAGGCGTCCAGTAACAAGGGGCCGGCGTCGTTAATGCGGCCCTGTCTGAAATACAGCCAGCCGAGACTGTCGATGATGGCGGCATTGTCCGGCTGCAGTTCAATAGCCCGGGTGATTAGTGGTTCAGCTTCGTCCAGACGACCTTCTGTCAGGGTCAGGCTGTAACCCAGAGCATTGAGTGCTTCGGCATTATCCGGGTTGCTCTGCAGGATGCGCCGCAGATCCTGTTCCATCATGGCTTTGTCACCGGCCCGGTCAGCGACCATGGAGCGGGTGTAGAGCAGGTTTTCGTCATCCGGGTGTTTACTCAGGGCGTCTGTGAGGTATTGCAGCGCTTTATTGGTCTGTCCGGCGGAGAGCAGCAGGTCTGTCTGCACACGGGTCAGCTGGCTGGCGTGCTCGGGGTAGATCTGTGCCTGACGCTGCAGGTAAGTGACGGCCTCATCAGTGCCTTCGGTGCTGTTGATGACCCGGGCAGCGGCCAGTTGTGCAGGCAGGAACTCACGGCTGTTCATGACCTGCTGATAGTGATCCAGTGCCTGCCAGGGGTCGTTGTTGTCTTCGGCTATGCGGCCAAGGTAATAGTGAGCTTCATTCTGATGCTGGTTGCGGTTGAGCAGTTCCTGAAAGTGTTGTGCAGCCTCTTCGCGTTCATCCAGTTCCTCTTCCAGCAGGGCCAGTGACAGCAGTATCTGGCTATCTTCCGGGTAGGTGTCGTAGAGGTCCGCAAAGACATCACGGGCACTGGAAAGCTTGCCTTTCTGCAGTTGCAGGCGCGCAAAAAGCAGACTGATCTGTTTGTTGTCCGGGTGCTGGCGGCGCAGTTTACCCAGCCAGCCGATGGCGCTGTCCAGCTGGCCATCAGCGGCCAGAATCCGACCCTTCTGAATCGCGGCTGTGAGCAGATCAGGGTTGTATCTGAGTGCTTCATCTATATGGCGGATGGCCGCGGCATTCTGCTCCAGTGCCTGTTCAGCAATGGCCCGCGCATACCAGAGATTGCTTTCCTGCGGATACTGCAGCGCCACGGATTCGAGCGATTGCAGTACGGCGTGCATGTCGGCTCCCTTGGTGGTTGCGGCCGTGGCGGCAAAGAAATCAAACTGACCGATGCCGGTCAGCTCATAGAAGCGGGTGTAGTACCTGAGGCTGGTGCCGTAATCCTGTTGCGCCAGAGCCACCTGAGCCGCGGATTGCACGGCGGCCGGGTCATCGGGATCCGCTGCCAGCCAGATGGTGCTGGCTTCGGCAACGCCCGGGTTATTCCCGGTGTACTGAGCAATGCGCAGTGCCCGCTCGGCAATACCGGCATCACCGGTTGTGGCTGCCTGTTGCAGGTACAGATCCATCGCTACGTCATATTGATGCCTGTGCCCGGCAAATTCCGCGACCATCAGGGAATAGAGGGTATCTTTCGGGATTGGCGCGGTGGCTTCATCCGTTTCAGCCGTAGTGGCAGCAACCGCAGGATTGAGTGTTGCTCCCCGGGCTTGGTCGGCCTGTGTCTGCATCATACTGCAGCCAGGCAGCAGGCTCAGAACGGACAGGCTCAGTATGGCCTTAAGAATGTGCTGGCGCTTGGGCGCAGCGGACCGGGTTTGTTCTTGTTCAGGCGTCATCCGCAAAACTGCAGCCTCAGGTAATGCATGTGTATGTGAGTAACCTCATTCAGGATAGCGAAGGCCTGCCCGTTGGCGGAGGTTGAGCCATGATTCTGGTATGACTGCGGCTTTCGCGCAAGTTTCCTCAACATCCGGGTCTTTTTTCCTTTCTTTGCGCGGCTGTACGGCACTTTGACCTTCTTCATGGTGCCCGGAAAACTGAAGCTGCTGAGAATAGGAGGGGAAATGCGCTGATCAGATGTTTATAATCCCCAGCTTTACAGGTTTTCCGGCAGGCAGAATGGGTATCTGGACACTTGGCATTAATCACCGCACGGCACCGGTTGCTGTGCGTGAACGGGTTGCGTTTGACCCGGCGACCGTGCCTGCCGTACTCCAGCAGATGCAGCAACTGGCCGGTCAGTCTGAAGTGGTTGTTCTGTCTACCTGTAACCGTACTGAAGTTTACTGCACGGGTGATGAAAGCTTACCGGCCATGATTGCCGAATGGCTGGTGCAGAACCAGAGTATCGGGCGTAACGACCTTGAAGCATCTCTTTACGCTCTGCAGAATGAGCAGGCCGTAGCCCATACCATGCGTGTGGCTAGCGGCCTGGATTCTCTGGTATTGGGTGAACCGCAGATTCTCGGTCAGATGAAGTCGGCGTATGCGGTGGCTCAGGAAGCGGGTACCGTCGGCTCTGAACTTGGCCGTCTGTTCCGTCAGACCTTCAGTATCGCTAAGCAGATCCGCACCGATACCGCCATCGGCCAGAATCCGGTGTCGGTGGCGTTTGCCGCTGTGCGTATGGCACAGCACATTTTCTCGGACCTCAGTGAAAGCCGGGCCCTGCTGATTGGCGCCGGTGAGACCATTGAACTGGTGGCACGTCATCTGAAGCAGGCTGGCATTCACAGAATTACCGTCGCTAACCGTACCCTGGCCCGGGCTCAGCATCTGGCTGAAGAGTTTCATGCTGATGCCGTGCTGCTTGAAGATATCCCGGATGTCCTGCCGGAGGCGGATATCGTGATTTCATCCACCGCCAGCCCGCTGCCGATTCTCGGTAAGGGAATGGTGGAAAAGGCGTTAAAAAAACGCCGCCACAAACCGATCTTTATGGTGGATATTGCGGTGCCGCGTGATATCGAAGAAGAGGTCGGCAATCTGCGCGACGTCTATCTGTACACAGTGGATGACCTGCGCGACATCATTGAAGAGAATGTGCGCTCGCGTGAAGACGCTGCTCAGCAGGCTGAAGAGCTGATTGAAGCCGGTGTTGAGCATTTTATGCGTGAGATACGCGCATTGGATGCCGTCAGCACGCTCACTGACATGCGCTCACATATGGAAATCCTGCGGGAAGAACAGCTGCAGAAAGCACTGAAACAACTGAATAACGGCGCGGACCCGGAGAAGGTGTTGCGTACCTTTGCTCACGCCTTTGGCAATAAACTGATGCACAGCCCGATGGTTGCCCTGCGCAGGGCCGGGGCGGAAGGCCGCACGGATGTTATCGACTGGAGCCGCGAACTGTTCAATCTTGATCACCTGCCCGAACCCTCATCCTCTGCGGGTGATGACACAGACACAACGGACTGAATGAAAACGTCGATACGAGAAAAACTGCAGACCCTCTGCGACCGCTACGAAGAAGTTGGTCACCTGTTATCTTCTGCGGACATTATTGCCGACCAGAACCGCTTCCGCAGCCTGTCAAAAGAATACAGTGAGCTGGAAGATGTGGCTCATGCCTGGTCGGCGTTTGAGCAAGCCGAGGCTGACAGGGCCGAAGCTGAATTGCTGGCGCAGGATGCCGACCCGGATATGCGTGACATGGGGCGTGAAGAACTGGAAGTGGCGGATGAACGTCTGTTGCAGCTGGGGCGGGATATTGAACTGCTGTTACTGCCCAAAGACCCGGACGACAGCCGCGATGTGATTCTCGAGATCCGTGCCGGTACTGGTGGGGATGAGGCGGCGATCTTCTCCGGTGATCTGCTGCGCATGTACACCCGTTATGCCGAAACCCGCGGCTGGCGCACGGAAATGCTCAGTGCCAGCGAGGGTGAGCATGGCGGATTCAAAGAAGTCATCATCCGCATCAGCGGCAGTGATGTGTACTCGGCCCTGAAGTTTGAGTCCGGGGCGCACCGTGTGCAGCGGGTGCCGGAAACCGAAAGCCAGGGGCGCATTCATACGTCCGCCTGTACGGTCGCTGTGATGCCGGAAGTGAGCGAAGAAGAAGCCATCGACATCAACAAAAACGATCTGCGGATTGATACTTTCCGGGCCTCGGGTGCGGGCGGGCAGCATGTGAACAAAACTGACTCGGCGATCCGCATTACCCACCTGCCAACCGGCACTGTGGTGGAGTGTCAGGACGAACGATCACAACATAAAAACCGCGCCAAGGCCATGGCCCTGCTGGCGACACGTTTGCGCGATGCCCAGCGCCAGGCGGCCCATGCTGCACAGGCGGCAACGCGTAAGAGTCTGGTCGGTTCCGGTGACCGTTCGGAGCGCATCCGCACTTATAACTATCCGCAGGGCCGGGTCACCGATCACCGTATCAATCTGACGCTCTACAAGCTGGATGAAATTGTTTCCGGCGATCTGAATCCGGTGATCGAACCCCTGATTCAGGAACATCAGGCATCTCTGCTGGCTGAAATGGCGGGTCAGTGATGCAGGTCAGTGGCTGGCTCAGTCAGGCGACCGGGACGTTACAGGCGACCTCTGACAGCCCCAGGCTGGATGCTGAGCTTCTGTTGATGCATACCCTGCAGGTCAGCCGTACCTGGCTGTTCACCTGGCCGGACCGCGAGTTGTCAGAGTCTGAGCGGAATGTTGCGGATTCATTGCTCGGCCGCCGGGAGCGTGGAGAGCCGATGGCTTACATCACCGGCAGGCGGGAGTTCTGGTCACTGCCCCTGCAGGTGAACCCGTCAACCCTGATTCCCCGCCCGGATACCGAGACATTGGTGGAGTGGGCGCTTGAGCTTGATTTACCAGCCCGGAGCCGGGTATTGGATCTGGGAACAGGCACGGGGGCCATTGCACTGGCGCTGGCGAGTGAGCGGCCTGAGTGGCAGGTAATAGCGGTTGACCTTAATGCCTGCGCGGTTGAGCTGGCGCGGACCAATGCCCGCGACCTTGAGCTGCCTGTCGATGTGTTTCAGAGTGCCTGGTTTGACTCCGTCTCCGGCCGCTTCGATCTCATCGTCAGTAACCCGCCCTATATAGACCCTGATGACGAGCACCTGCAGCAGGGGGATGTCCGGTTTGAGCCGGCGTCCGCACTGATAGCCGCTGAAGCAGGGCTGGCCGACCTGTCCCATATCATCCGCTCAGCTCCGGAATATCTTGAGCCGGGGGGCTGGTTACTGCTGGAGCACGGGTATGATCAGGCGCAAGCCGTGTGTAAATTGCTGGAACAACAGGGGTTTATGTCGGTCTCTGTACGTCGCGATCTTGGTGGGCAGGCGCGCATCAGCGGCGGCGTTTGCTCCAGCCCTGTATGATCAGCATCAACCGCCTGATGGATATTGAAGATCCCGATGAACGACAGCGAACTTGAGCGATACAGCCGTCATATCCTGATGCCGCAGATTGATCTCGATGGTCAGTTGGCGATCGGTGCTGCGCATGTGGTGGTGGTTGGCCTGGGGGGGCTCGGTTCTCCGGTAGCCCTGTATCTGGCGGCATCCGGCGTTGGTAAGCTGACCCTGATCGACCCGGACCGGGTTGAACTGTCCAACCTGCAACGTCAGGTGCTGCATTCTGAGAAGAGTCTGGGTCAGAGCAAAGTCCGTTCTGCCGCTGACCGTCTGCATCAGATGAACACTAAGCTTCATATTGTGGAGATGCCTGTAGTGGCCAACTCAGAGACTCTTGCTGAGCTGTCTGATGAAGTCACCGTTGTCGTGGATTGCACGGATAACGCCGCTGTTCGCTATGACCTGAACCGTTGGTGCCTGCAGAGAAAGGTACCCTGGGTTTCGGGTGCCGCGGCGGGGCTGAGTGGCCAACTGATGGTATTTAGTCCAGGGAATCCGGAGTCTCCCTGCTATGCCTGTCTTTATCCTCAGCAGCCTGAAGTCAGTGAAAACTGTTCCGAAACAGGGGTTCTTTCGCCACTCCTTGGGATTATTGGTTCTCTTCAGGCAACAGAGGTGCTGCGGCTGATTACCGGATTCGGAAAACCACAGGCAGGGAATATGCAGATCTGGGATGTGGCAGAAGGGTGTTTACAGACAATCCGACTTCCCTGTCTGACGGATTGTCATGAATGTAATCGGACAGCTGACACAGGCCGGTAACCTGACTGAGTTACCTTGGATCTTTTGATTATAAATCATATAGTTACCGCCAAGATGTTCAGTGGTAAACAATCTGCCTCTTTGGACGCTGCAGGGCTGCTACACTGAACACTAAGCATTTAGCCTGAAAAGCTGGCACATGGAACACTTTCTTTGTCCCTTGGGACCCGACCTGATGTGGAACCTGGTTGAGCAACGGAGCTCATTTTGAACAGAACCTCCTGGCAAATCACGCTTGATACTCTGTACGCTCTGCTGTTTCGGGAGTTGAAAACCCGTTTCGGAGCAAAGCGTACGGGTTATTTCTGGGCGATTGCTGAGCCTGCTCTTCAGACCTTGCTGATGACCGTTTTGTTTTCCTTTATTGGACGGAACACGCTTACCGGAGTGCCGGTAATGATCTTTATGCTCACGGGATTTGTACCTTTTGGATTGTTCGGGAAGATGTTGAAAAGTGTGAGTACTGCCGTCTCTGCCAACAAAGGTTTGCTGGGATATCGTCAGGTATCTCCGATTGATCCTGTGGTCATCCGCGTGATGATTGAGTTGGTCACGACCTTGCTGGTTTATGTTGTTCTCTTATTCTTGATGGCTTGGTTGGGCGTGGAGATTTTGTCCTGGATGCAACTGGATGTGATTCCGGACAACCCGTTGGGAGTGCTGGCTGCATTACTTCTACTCGCAGCTTTCAGTAGTGGCCTGGGTCTGATTGTTACAGTTGGTTCTGCCTACTGGGAAGATCTGGATAAAATTGTATCAATTGCTACACGTCCTATGATTTTACTTTCAGCTGTGTTCTATGCGATGAGTATGGTGCCACCGCAATACTGGTATCTGCTGAGTTGGAACCCGGTATTGCATGCTATTGAGCTTGGCCGGGATTCATTTTTCGTAACCTATAACACCCCGGTTGGTAGTTGGGTGTACCTTGGTAGTATGGCGGCAGGTGCTCAGTTGATTGGCCTTATGTTGTATCAGGTGGCCCGTAACCGACTGAAGGTATCATGATCCGGTTTAATAACGTCAGTAAGTATTATCCGACACGCAAAGGTCGGTCTTATGTACTGAAAGATGTGAATACTGAGATTCCGACAGATCGTAGTATTGGTGTACTGGGGCCGAACGGAGCAGGTAAGTCCACTCTCATCCGTATTCTCGGGGGAGTGGACATGGTCTCAAAAGGCTCTATCGAGACGGATATTAATCTGTCCTGGCCACTGGGGTTGCAGGGTGGACTGCAAGGTACTATGAGTGGTCGCGAGAATGCACAGTTCGTTGCGCGGATACATGGTTTCAAAAATACCGCTGACATTGAAAGAAAAGTAGAGGAATTTGCCGAAATTGGGGCTTACTTTGATGAGCCTACCAAGACTTATTCCAATGGCATGCGTGCGCGGGTGACCTTTGGTATCACCATGGCATTCGACAATAATTTTGACATGCTGCTGATTGATGAGTTGACAGCGGTAGGCGATGCCACTTTCAGGGCGAAAAGCGAAAAAATACTGAAAGAGAAATACAACCAGACCAAAATTATGATGGTTAATCACAGTGCAGATCAATTGAAAAAGTTTTGTGATTCCGGATTGGTGCTGATAGATAAAAAGATCCATTTCTTTGATGAGATTGATGAGGCTCTCAAAGTTTACCGAGAAGTTTATGTCCGAAACTAATGATCAAAAACCTGATCACGAACAGGTTTCCAAAGACAAAGAAAATGTCCGGAAGAATAATCAGGGCCGCAGGAATGCGGGGCAGGGGCGAGGTCAGAACCGTCAGAATGCCAGGCAGAGTGAGAATTCGGAGGGCCAGCTTTCTGAAAAAAATGGGCAAGATCCTGAGAATTCAGAGAGCGATGCTACACCCCGGATTTATGAGGATGTGTCTGAAGACAAACCTGAAAAGCAGGGTGTTTCAGGGCCGGTTGTTAAAAATGCCGAAGCCCCTGAAAAAAAGTTGAATAAATCGGCATCTCAGTTGACTCCGGGTAAACGTAAACTACGTAAGCTAAGAGACAACCCCGGAGCATTTTTCAAAGATTCCGGTGTTTTCGGTAATGCCCTGAAGGGGGTTAGCTATACCTGGGCTAAATTCGGCCTTTTCAGCGTTGTTTTATTACTCTGTGCCTTAGTTATTGTTTACTTCGGAGTTGTCGCGACTGACCGCTATGCAACAGAAACTCAGTTTGTCGTAAAGCAGTCCGATTCCAATGATCTGGCACTGTCGGGTCTGGCAAGCCTGGGTAGTGTTGCTCCTACCATGCGTGATGCCTACATCATTGAAGAGTTTATTCAATCCCGTGATATGGTAATGGCGTTAGATAAGGCGTTGAATCTGAGAGCGCATTATCAGTCTCCGGATATCGATTACTTCAGCCGTCTTGAAGCAGATGCGACCACAGAGGAGTTTGTGGAATATTACCGCGACAGGGTTGAAGTGCGTCACGATGAGCTGTCCGACATTGTATATGTTGAAGTGCAGGCCTTTTCTCCGGAATTTTCTCTGGCAATGGGGCGTGAACTGTTGCAGGTCAGTGAGCAGTTCATCAATGGCCTCGGTGATAAAATGGTCAGGGAACAGATGGCCTATGCCGAAACCGAAGTTACCCGTGCCCACAATGTGCTCCAGGATCAGCAGAAAAACCTGCTGACCTTCCAGGATGAAAATCGTCTGTACAGTCCCGAACAGGAAGGTGGGGCTATCCTGCAGGCCGTTAACAGCCTGCAGGCTCAGATCATTACTGAACAGGCCAAGCTCAAAAACATGCTGGCGACCATACGTGAAGATACGCCTCTGATTAAGGCTCAGCGTGATCTTATCCGTTCCCTGCAGCAACAGCTGGAAGAAGAAAAGCAGAAGCTGGCCTCACCCGACGAAGAGTCGTTCAACAAGGTCAATGTGGAATACGGTGAAATTGAGCTGCAGGCTGCACTGGCAGCGGATCTGTATAAATCCTCCCTGGCCGGACTCGAATCCGTCCGTTCTGAAGCCTATCGCAAGCTGAAGCACCTACTGATCGTGCAGAGCCCGTCACTGGCTGAAGAAAGTAAGTACCCGCGCCGTATATACAATATCCTGACATGGGTGATTGTGATCGTGGCGGTTTACCTGTTGACCATGCTGGTTACAGCGATTGTACGAGAACACTCTGAGTGATGAGTATTATGAAGAAAAAACTGTTACAGGTTTTACCGACGCTGCTGTTCATCCTGTTTAATCAGCCGTCTTTTGCGATTGAACTGCAGTCTGCACCAGAAGCCGAAAAAATGGCCACGATCGACGCAACCAACAATTCCGATGTGTATGGGAGTTGGTTGTTCAACGGTGGATTCCAGTCCGCCGAGTTTACTGGTATCAACCCTGGCTACCGGATCTCTCAGGGGGATACTCTGATGGTTCAGCTCTGGGGAGGAATTAATGTCCAGCAGGAGCTGATTGTTGATGCTCAAGGCAATATTTTTGTTCCTGAAGTGGGTCCGGTCAAGGTTCTTGGTGTAGAGAACCAACGTCTGAACGAAGTGGTTCTGAAGTCCATTAACCGTGTCTATAAGTCCAACGTTGAAGCTTACGTAACGTTGGCCTCCAGTCAGAAAATCAAAGTGTTTCTCTCAGGGCTGGTTGAAAATCCCGGACTCTATGAAGGCCAGAGTGCGGACAGTGTTCTGCGCTTTATTGATCAGGCTGGTGGTATCAAAAAAGATCTGGGCAGTTACCGGAATATTCAGGTTAAACGTGCCGGAAAGGTTATCCGGGATATTGACCTGTATGAGTATCTCTCTGCCGGTACTATGACCGATCTGCAGATGCAGGATGGTGACGTAATTTTTATCGGTCGCCGTAATGGTGAGGTATCTGTTGAAGGTGAAGTATCCTTCTCGGGTCGTTACGAGCTGAAAACCGGTACCACCTACCTGAATGAAGTGGTCGGTGCCATGGTGCGCAATGAAAAGGCCACGCATGTCACCGTGGTGCAGCCGGAAGGTCAACAGATTGATGCACGTCAGTACGCACTGAGCGAAACGGGAGATGTGGTTGTCCGTCCGGGGGCTCTGATCAAGCTCAGCTCACAATTGCGTCAGAAGAGCATCAGCGTAGAACTGATCGGTGAACATGACTCCCCGGGAGAGATTATCCTGCCCTGGGGTGCCAGCCTTAAAGACCTTCTGGACCAGATTGAATACACGTCGCTGTCAAACGCCAGCGCTATTCAGCTGTACCGTAAATCCGTTGCAGTCCGTCAGAAAGAAACACTGGATGCCTCGTTGACCGCACTGGAGCAGAGTGTCCTGACGGCACGTTCGGGGACGGTGGAAACGGCTCAATTACGTAAGACTGAGGCAGAAATCGTTCTGAAATGGATTGAGAAAGCCCGTGAGGTACAGCCCCGTGGTCAGGTTCTGCTGAGTCAGGACTACGATCCCTCTGCTATTCTTTTACAGCAGGACGATAAAATCGTCATCCCGCCACGTCGTAACCTGGTCATGATTCACGGTGAAGTCTGGTTCCCGACTGCGATTTCTTATGAAAAAGGGCAGTCTGTCAAAGGTTATGTTGCTCAGGCCGGCGGTGCGACAGAAGACTTGGGTAAAATGAATGTATTACTGATGAAACCTAATGGTTCATTTGTTTCAGCTAATGGTGAACTGAAAGATAAGCGTTTTGTTGATCCGGGTGATGAAATTTTTGTTCTGGCTAAGCCAGACTTCAAGTCACTGCAGGTAACCAAAGATATTACCCAGGTGATTTATCAGATCGCCGTGTCAGCTGCTGTTGTTCTTGCCCTGTGATTCTTGGGTGATGTGTTGTGAATATGTGGAGGTAACATGATTTTTACAGAGAAATCGAAACGGAAAGGGATCATTCTGGCCGGTGGCACCGGTACACGTCTGTACCCTCTGACTAAATCCGTCAGCAAACAGCTGATGCCGGTTTATGACAAGCCCATGATTTATTACCCTCTCAGCACCCTGATGCTGGCAGGTATTACCGAGTTTCTGGTGATCACAACCCCGGATGATTCGCAGAATTTCCGTAACCTGCTGGGTGATGGATCTGACTGGGGTATCAAAATTGAGTACGCGGTTCAGCCAAGTCCGGATGGGCTGGCACAGGCCTTTATTATCGGTGAAGAATTCATTGGTGATGCGCCGGTTGCCCTGATTCTGGGCGATAACATGTTCTTTGGTGAAAATATGTCCAAAGATATGCTTCAGGCAACCTCAGACCAGACCTGTGGTGCGACCATTTTTGGTTATCACGTCAACGATCCCAGTGCCTATGGCGTAGTTGAATTTGATGCATCCGGCAATGTGTTGTCTCTTGAAGAGAAACCAGAAAACCCTAAATCTAACTACTCAGTTCCGGGTTTGTATTTCTATGATAACCGGGTAGTGGAAATTGCCAAAAATGTGAAGCCTTCCCCCCGGGGGGAGCTGGAAATTACGGATATTAATAAGGTTTATCTGGAAGAAGGTTCGCTCAAAGTTCAGGTTCTCAGCCGTGGTACCGCCTGGCTGGATACAGGGACGCACGATACGCTGCTGGATGCTGCTCACTTTATTGCCACTATCGAAAAACGTCAGGGTCTGAAAGTCTGCTGCCCGGAAGAAATTGCTTTCCGTCTTGGTCTTATTGATGAAGATAAGCTTCATGCGCTGGCAGAAGCTCTGCGTAAAAACGGTTATGGAAAGTACCTCTTCAATGTCCTGAAAGAACACGCCAACACTCCGGTTGATCCGGAAGACTTTGCACCTGAACGTTTTGGTCGACGGGCAGAGGATATGCTCAGGATGAACCTGAAGAATAAAGCCATGAAAAAGAAAAAGCAGAAACTGAAGGAGTCAAAATGAAACTCATTCCTACCCGGATACCTGATGTCGTTGTTGTTGAACCGCAGGTCTTTGGTGATGAACGCGGTTTTTTCATGGAGACTTTCCGAGCATCGGTTATGGATGAACTGACCGGAGGTAAGCCTTTCGTACAGGACAATCACTCCAAATCCACCCAAGGTATTCTGCGCGGCTTACACTATCAGATGCAGAATACACAGGGGAAACTGGTCCGTGCTGTGGCAGGCGTCGTTTTTGACGTAGCCGTCGATATGCGACGCAGTTCTCCGACTTTCGGGCAGTGGGTTGGTGAGATTCTCTCCGCTGAGAATAAACGTCAACTTTGGGTGCCGGAAGGCTTTGCTCACGGGTTCTATGTCCTTTCGGAAAGTGCGGAATTCGTGTACAAATGCACCGATTATTACGCTCCGGAGTACGATCGTTCTCTTCTATGGAATGACCCTGAGATTGGCATTGAGTGGCCATTGGTCAATGGCCAGCCTCCCATGCTTTCGGCAAAAGATGAAGCCGGTAAACGATTTGCTGAAGCAGATACGTTTGACTGAAATAAACTCACAACAGGAACCAGAAGATGCGGGTACTGGTGACAGGAAAAAACGGCCAACTTGGATGGGAACTGACCCGTCTCCAGCCTGATGGAGCAGAGCTCCTGGCTTTCAATTCATCCGAACTGGACATTACAGATTCGGACACTGTCTCTTCGATTATCAATCAGTATCAACCCGATGTTGTGATAAATGCAGCAGCATACACGGCAGTTGATAAAGCAGAGTCTGATCAGACGGCAGCCTATGCGGTCAACGAAACCGGTGCCGGAAATCTTGCCAAAGCGTGCAAAGCAGTTTCTGCAAAACTGATTCATGTCTCAACTGACTTTGTTTTTGGTGCGACCAAAAATACCCCTTATGATCCTGCTGATCCAACCGATCCACTGGGCGTTTACGGTGCAAGCAAGTTAGCCGGTGAACAACAGGTTGCAGGTATCTTGGGGGAGAACAGCAGCATAGTAAGAACGGCCTGGGTCTACAGTGTTCACGGTAATAATTTCGTGAAAACCATGTTGCGTCTGATGAAAGAAAAAGAGCAGTTGGGTGTGGTTTCTGATCAGGTGGGCACTCCGACCTCAGCCAGGAATCTCGCTGCAGCACTCTGGAAGCTCGCAGACCGTATGCACAGTGGTGAAACGATTCAGCCCGTGTATCACTGGAGCGACCTGGGAACGGCCAGCTGGTATGACTTCGCAGTTGCAATCCGGGATGAGGCATTGCTGCTGGGGCTTCTGGATAAAGAAATACCGGTTAATCCGATCTTTTCCAGTCAGTACCCGACACCGGCAAAAAGGCCCGCCTACAGTGTTCTGAATACGGCCGCACTGAGGAACGATCTGAATATTGCCGGCGACCACTGGCGTAAAGCACTCAATTCAATGTTAAAAGAACTCGTTCAATGAAAACTCTTCTTGTGACCGGTGGCGCCGGTTTTATTGGCTCAAACTTCGTTCTTTACTGGCTCAAAACCTACCCCCAGGACAAAGTTATCGTCCTGGATGCACTGACCTATGCAGGTAACCGGGATAACCTGGCAAGTGTTGAAAATCATCCGGGCTTTCGTTTTGTGCATGGTGATATCTGCGACACTCCGTTGGTCGAAACGCTGCTGACTGAGCACGGCGTTGATAATTTGGTCCATTTTGCTGCTGAAAGCCATGTCGACCGCTCGATTACCGGTCCGGATGCTTTTATTGAAACCAACATCATGGGCACCTACAGCCTTCTGAAGGCTGCGAAAAAAGTCTGGATTGATGGACCGAAAGCGGCAGGAGAGAGCGCCAAACCGCACCGTTTCCATCATGTCAGTACTGACGAAGTCTACGGAACACTGGGACCGGAAGATCCGGCTTTCAGTGAGATGACGCCTTACGCACCTAACAGTCCATACAGCGCCAGTAAAGCTGCTTCTGACCATCTGGTGCGTGCGTACCATCATACCTACGGTCTGAATGTCACAACCTCTAATTGTTCTAACAACTACGGCCCGTATCACTTCCCGGAAAAGCTGATCCCGCTGGTGTTGACCAATATTCTGTTTGATAAACCCCTGCCGGTTTATGGTGACGGTATGCAGATCCGCGACTGGCTTTATGTTGAAGATCATGCCCGTGGAATCGATCTCGTCATTCAGAAAGGTCAGTTGGGCGAGTGTTACAACATTGGTGGTGTGAATGAGTGGGCGAATATCAACATCGTCAAACTTATCTGCTCCCTGATGAACGAAGCCTTCAGTGTTCGTCCTGAACTGGCTGAAGCATTTCCTGCCGCTGCGAGTGCGATTTCAGGCAACAGCGAGTCTCTGATCACCTATGTGACAGACCGTCCGGGGCATGACCGTCGCTATGCGATTGATCCGACCAAATCGCAGAACGAACTCGGCTACAAGCCTGAATACAGTTTTGAGATGGGAATCAAGAAAACCGTTGACTGGTATCTGGAGAACCCGGTCTGGTGGCAGAAGTTGCTGGAGAGAAAGTCGTAATGCGTTCGTTGTTTGCGAAGAAGAAAGTTTTCCCTGAATTGTATCTTAAAACCTTTAATCGTGATTTTTATCGTCAGGTTTACTTTCACGAACATCAAGGGAAAAAAATCCAGGAACATTTTCTGGAAAATCTGGAAAGCCGTAAGTTTGATCCATCCCCACTTTTCAATCTTGATTGGATCTGTTCCAAAACGGACCTTACTCCTCATGAGGTAATGGTCCATCTGGCTGAAGATCCTAAGTTCGCTGATCAATATCAGTCTGTAAGCTTGGCTGTTCTGCGTCATTTTGATATCGAACCGCGGGAAAAGTTGGTAAAAGACATCGCCAAATCCCGCAGGCTCATCGATAGTGGTTACTATCTTGACCGCTATCCTGACGTAGGGGGCAGCTGGATGACCCCTTACCTTCATTACGGTATTTTCGGGTGGAAAGAAGGGCGCTGGCCTAATAGCGAGTTTGATTCTGCTTTTTACCTAACTCGATATGAAGATGTAAAAGATCTTAATATCAATCCTTTTGTCCATTATTGTGAGTTCGGGCAGGCAGAAGGTCGCTTTCCGAATGCAGATGTTGAGAAAGTCTGGATTGAAAAGAAAGAATACGAAAAACGCCTTCAGGTAGCGCGTGTATTTGACCCTGTTTTTTATCTCAAGGAAAATCCCGATGTACGGGAAGCTGGTATCGACCCGATAGAGCATTTTAATGCTGCAGGAGACTCTGAGCTAAGACGTCCGAATGCCTATTTCTATCCCGAGTACTATCTGCAGAAAAATGAAGATGTGCGCAATGGTCCATTACCTCCATTCGCTCATTTCAGGGAATTCGGCTGGAAAGAAAAGAGACCACATTTTGCAGATGATGCTTATATTCAGGCATACGCAGAGAAACGGGCTGAAGAGGCTCGGCAGAAAGAAGAAGAAGAAATTCGTCACAGGGAAGAAGCTGAGCGACTTGCACGTGAGCGTCAGAATACACCCGCTCAGGTTCTTTTTGATGCTGAATATTATCTGAGGGAAAACCCCGATGTTGCTCAGGCAGGTGTTGATCCTGAACATCATTACTACTCCTCAGGTGAGGCAGAGGGACGTTGCCCTAATCCCTATTTTTCACCTATGTTTTATCGTCGCCTCAGTGCTGATGTGCGTGCTGCCGGTATCCCGTTATTTTCTCATTATGCAGGTTTTGGCTTTTGGGAAGGTCGGTTAGGTGCTGCCTGCGATCTGCGTACTTCTTCCTATGTTAAAAAACCGCTGCTATTTGTGGGGCACGATGGAATTCAGGCAGGTTCTGAAGTTGTATTGCTCGAAGTCATTAAATGGTTCTATCATCACACTGACCGGCGTATTAAAACACTTCTCCTTAGCCCGGGGCCCCTGGCTAACCAATATGCAGAGTATTCTGATTGTTACGTTCTGCCAGATTACAGCGTTGACTGCAATGAGGATCTGGCCGCCTTTCTGAAGGCTGACTTCGAATTCTGCTATATCAACACGGTGGTTGCCGGTCAGTTATTCCGTATGTTGAGTGACTGTGATATCACGTTGAAAGGTGACGTGATTGCGCATGTTCACGAGATGGAAAAGGTCATCCGTGAAAATGAAGAGTCCTTTGCGCTGCTCAAAGAACGAGCCTGTCACTACATCTCTGCCTCACCAGCATCCAGTCGCGATATGGTGGAACATTTTGGCATTGCACCGGAGGACATCACCACCGTACCGGCATTCATCCGCATTATTGATCCTGAAGGTTCTCGTCTCAATGAACTGCGCTCTGAAGCCCGTACTGAACTGGGTATTCCTGAGGATGCATTTGTCGTCGCAGGTTGTGGCACTGTGTACTGGCGCAAAGGTCCGGATATCTTCCTTGATTGTGCGAAAGCGATTTGTGCCGAACAGGGTGATGTTCATTTCGTCTGGATTGGCCCGGGTCCTGATCTGGATGCCACCATCGATTCGATCCCTGAAGAGTTAAAAGAGCGTATTCACTTTGTGGGTGGTAAAGACCACGCCAGTCAACTTCTGGCTTGCGCGGATCTGTTCTTCCTGTCATCCCGCGAAGACCCCTTCCCATTGGTCGTCATGGAGGCAGCACAGCATGCTGTCCCGAGCCTGTGTTTTGATGAAGCCACAGGCATCACCGATTTCATCCTGGACGATGCCGGCTATACAGTACCAAGTATCAATACAGACGATGCCATCACGGCATTGCGCGTTATAACCAGTGATCGTGAGGATGTTGTCACCCGCGGTCGGGTGGCCCGGGAGCGCGTACTGGACAAATACACCTCCGAGAAGCAGTGTCTCAATATCTTCAACAGCATTCTGGAGCATTCTGGTTATACTCCATCAGTCAGTGTGATTGTGCCGTTTTACAACCATGAGAAATTCGTGGGAGAGCGACTGGACACGGTTCTAGGACAAAGTATCAAAGATATCGAGGTTATCCTCATGGATGACCTCTCCACGGACAACACAGTCGCTGTGGCCAGTGAGTACCTTTCTGATCCGAGGGTCAGGATGGAAGCCAACACCGTCAACAGCGGCTCACCGTTCAAGCAGTGGAAGAAAGGGTTAGGGCTGGCTCAGTCAGAACTGGTGTGGATAGCCGAAGGCGACGATGCCTGTGACCTGAATTTCCTGTCGACTCTGTTGCCGTATTTCGACGATCAGATGATGGCGATTGCATCAGCAAAAACAGAGATCATCGACGAACACAGTACCCTGAAAGCGGGAGTGCTGATGACCTACCTGGATTCAGCCTATCAGGATAAATACCGTTCCTCCTTCCGCCTGGATGGCTTTGATACCATCAATCAGGATCTTGGTGCTGTGTGTACTCTGGTTAACGCCAGTGGTCTGATTCTGAGGAAGCAATGCCTCAAGCCAGAAGTACTGGATGAAGCCGGTGAGTTCAAGATGTGTGGCGACTGGTATCTTTACATCAGCATGCTGCGTCACGGCAAGCTCGCCTACGATGTTACCACGACCAACTATTTCCGCCGTCACAGTGCCTCACAGGTTAACAAAGTCGAAGGTACCGATGTCTACTTTATTGAGCGCTACCGGATCACCCGCTATGTGGTCGAGAACTTCTGCGTTGACCGCCGGATGATTAATAAGGCTTTCAAAGCCATTGATGGAGAATGGGCGCGATTCCTCCATAAACCTAAAGAAGGCGGCCTGGAAGACTACTACGACAAGCAGTATCTCACCAAAAAAGCCAAATACAGCAAGAAGAATAACCTGCACGTTGCCTTCTATGTCCATGGCATGCTGTTCTCTAAAGGTGGCATTGAACGTCTTGCTGCGGATATTGCCAACTACCTTGCGGAGCGTGGCTATAAGGTCACTATTTTCTGCCGTCAGTGGGGTAAAGCATCAGCCAGTGTGTATCCGGTTTACGATAATGTTGATGTGGTTGGTGTCTTTGATGAAAACCAGCAGGCGCAGGGCATACTCAACTTGCGTACCGAACTTCTGCAACGTGAGGTTGACCTGTTTATCCCGATGCTGTCTGAATGGCTGTTTGCCCCCATTGTCGCCGCGACCGAATACACGGGTGTCCCTGTGGTTGTATCCGAACACAACGACCCCTGGAAGATTGAAGAACTCTGGTGGAGTCACGAGGACCGTGTGGAATGCTTTAACAAGGCCGAGAAGATCCACCTTCTTCTGAACGGATTTACAGAATCCCTGCCGGAAGATCTGAAAGAAAGGGCCGTCATCATCCCCAACGGCATTAACATGCCCGATGTGGTCAGTGATTACTCCGGGCGCGAAAATCTGATTGTTGCTATAGGACGTCTTGCGCCACAGAAGCGGTTTGACCGTTTGATAACGGCCATTGCGCGCATCCAGAAACAACTCCGCGAGCAAGGCTGGCAAACCGAGATCTGGGGTGAAGGTCAGCTGAGACAGGAACTGGAAGAGCAGATTGCCGATCTGGGCGTTGTGGATCTGGTTACCCTCAAAGGCGTGACATCCGACATCAGTACCGTACTGAACCGTGCTGCCATCAATGTCATGCCCTCTGAGTTTGAGGGCTTCGGGATCGCTTTGGCTGAAGCCATGTCTTATGGTATACCTTCAATTGCTTATGCGGACTGTAATGGCCCGAATGAGCTGATCAGAAACGGACAGAATGGCCTCCTGGTGAACGACACGACCGAACTGGCGACAGAGATTCTGACCCTGATTGAAGATGAGGCGAAGCGCATCAAAATGAGTAAAGATGCGCTAAGCAAAGCCAAAAAATATGATAAGAACAAAGTATTCCGACAGTGGGAAACCCTGGTCAACAGCTTTGTGAAAGGATAACAATATGAAAGTATTCCTGCACATCGGCCTTGAGAAAACCGGTACTACGACCATTCAGCGCACCTTTGTGAGGAACAAAGAGTATTTTGAAAGCATAGGTTTCCGTTACCCGGTTTTTAATGGTGAAGAGAACCATGTTGCTCTTTACAACTACTCTAAAGCTGAAAATGTAATCGATGAATTACGCATTTATGCCGGTCTGAAATCAGCAGATGATGTTACGGAATTCAGAAAACATTTCCGGAAAGACCTGGTCAGCCGTCTGGGTAATTATGAGGGTACGGTTGTGTTCTCGAATGAACACCTGTCATCGCGCCTCTCTGGGCCTGATGCCCTTGTGCGTCTTAAGGATCTGCTTTCACTGATTACTGATGATGTCACCGTTGTCCTGTATCTGCGTAATGTTGAAGACTTTGTGGTCAGTACTTACTCTACGGCAGTCAAGTGCGGTGAGACTAAGTCCATTGGCGACTTCTGTCAGGACCTGTCACTGTTCAGATATCAGTTTGACAAGGTGATTACAAACTGGTCGGCTATTTTCGGTGCTGAAAATCTTGTCATCCGTGAGTTCTCAAGAAGCGCACTGGTTAATGGTGATATTTTTGATGATTTTGCATCTGTCATCGGTATGGAGTACGACAAATCCAGGCTCAATCTGAAGTCTGAGAATGAATCTCTGACACACTTGCAGGCTGAGTTTCTGCGACGGTTCAATATGCGTGAGCCTTTGATTAAGGATGGTGCCTACAACAAAGCCCGTGGCAACATTGTCGATGTGCTTATGTCCTTAAAAGAATACGGTGGAAAAATCAGCATCACACAAGCAGATCACGAAGTGATCTGTGATCAGATGAAGCCCATGGTGGAAAGGATGCTTGCGGCAGATAAACGTGTTCCTGCGATGAAATCACTCTACTTGAAAGACAGTGTGGAAGGACAGCTTCTGCCTGAAATAACCGAAGAACTTCTATGTGATATGTTTGCCGCACTGTGGGGAAAAAAGTGTCTTCAGTAAGAGACCAGACACTAAGTTATAAATGATTTTAAATAATATTTATCCAATCTGAATGTGAGGTTTTAATGAAAGGTTACATTATTTGCGCAACTCAACGCTCAGGCTCTACCATGTTGTGTGATGATCTGAAGTCGACAAAAATTGCTGGTCTTCCAAAAGAATACTTTAATAAACCGATGAAGAAGTTAAAAGAACAAGCGAATGCAGATGGTAAGGTATTTCTTGATTCTTTATTTGAAAGTGCTTCCACCGAAAATGGTGTGGTTGGTATTAAAGTAATGTCCAATCAGATAAATCGCATTGGAGAAGTTGTTAAAATAATATTTCCAGAATATGCCGATATGAAACCTGATGAGGCATTCTTTAAATATTTTAAAGACTTCAAGTTTGTGTATCTGAAGCGAAAGAATGTTGTTAAGCAAGCGGTCTCGAGATTTATTGCGCGGGGAACGGGTGTCTATCATCTTCGAGGGAAAAAAGAACTTCCGGAGAATTATGGTAGTGAAGTCGAATATAACTATGAAGAATTGGCAAAAGAAGCTAAAAAAATCAGACGTGAAAATGTCAAATGGCGTAAATATTTTAAGCTTTTCGATGTGAATTTTTATGAGCTTGAGTATGAAAAAATTGCAAACAACACAAAATATGTTCCTGACCTACTTCAATTTCTGGAGATAGAAGGGGGTTACGAGAAGAAACCTAGAAAAACGAAGAAAGTCGCAAATGAACTCGCAGATTCATTTGTTGCTAAATATAAAGAGGATAAAGAGAAAAATAAGGGTTCTGAAGGCTCTGATGAAGCTGAGTGATAAGTAAAATACTTGTTCGGTTTGATCGTGATTTATGAACATTTTTGGACGACTTCCTTAATTTTCATTATGGAGGTCGTTCCCACAATTAATTAATGTGAGAGAGTCTATTGGACGCAGTATCACATTAATTTCAGTCTTGTTATGATAGTGTGAGTAATTAATGAAGAAGTTGTATGTACATGCTGGTATGCCAAAGTGTGGAACTTCAGCACTACAGGTTTTTTGGGCTCAAAACTCAGATGAACTGCGAAGAAATGGAATTGACTATCTTTCTCTGGGTGATCTTTCTGCAGCCACTGCAGGTGAAATTACATCTGGAAATGCAGGTCCATTGGCCAGAAGTATGTACCCAACTGAACATTCTGCCAAAAAAGGTAGTAAGAAATCTCATATAGATGAATTGATAAAGTCAATCCTGAATTCTCCGTGTGAGCAATTACTCATTTCTAGTGAACTTTTTATGATGGTTCCTATACCGGAGCTGAAAAAGTTCAAATCTGAGTTAGATACTGCAGGTATCCCGGTCATTTATACGTATTATGTTCGTAGACAGGATCAAAGTATTCTCTCAACTTACATGCAACGGGTAAAACGGCATGGTCATAGTGCTTACCCAGAGGAGCATGTGAGAAAGGTCTATAAAAAAGCCGAACCTCTGCGGTATCACACGGCAGCTAAGAAATTCGAAGGCGTTTTTGGCTCTGGAAATGTCATTCCCTTGTGCTATGAAGATTGCAAGAATCATCCCAAAGGTATTATTGGTCATTTCTTCAGTCGGATTTTTTCAGTGGTTCCTGATTGGATTACTACCCCCGAAGTAGTGAATGTCAGCCCAACTCCGCTCGAGCTTAAGTTTCAGCTGATGGCGAATGTGTACTCGCCAAAATCAAAATTCTCAGACCTCCTTGTTCGTAACAGTGCAATCGCAGGCAGAGGCGGAGTACATAAAAAGCACAGTCTGATTCCTGCGGATCTGGTCCAGGAAGTGATGGATTTTTTCTCAGATGAAAATCGTAAGATGAAAAAAGATTTCGGAATCTCATTTCCTGAAATCGAGGTTGATGAGTATGTTGATATCAGAAATATGGAAGTTAATGTTGATGATCTGATGTCCGTTTTTATTGGGCTTCTAGTGGCATTGGATAAAAAAATACCTGCAAAGAAAATTTGATTTTATACTTGTATATCACCATATCGATTTTCATTGTTGCGAATGGAATTTAAATGAAGACAATTATCCCCTTTGGTTTGCATATTCCCAAGTGCGCTGGGACTACCCTTCTTGATAGATTTATTGATATTCATGGTGATGATCTATATCAAAGCACATCAATAGCTAAGAATTTTAAGTTTGGTCGGAAAGATCTTTCGGATTTCGAGGGAATATGGCCCTTCAAGTTTTACTATGGTCATCACCTTCACTCAGAAATGTTGAGGAATATAGATGGAGTCCCCTTTCTTTTTACAATTCTTCGGGACCCTGTTGACAGAGCGGTAAGTCATTATCGTTACCAGAACCGTCTCAGGAAGGGGGTTAACAAAAATGAACTTCCGGTTGATGTGTTCCTGAATAATAATCAAACCATATGTCGATTTATTATTCAGAGATTCTCTGATTTCGTTCCGAAGGATATGCAGGATAAACCTGATTATATAAAGGCATGGTCAATCCTTAAAAGGTTTGATCATGTCGGATTTATGGATGCACTTGATGAGACATCGTCAGTTCTGACTTCAGTTACTGGAATGGATTATGACTTCTCAAGAAAAAGGAATGGCTCTCCTGTGTTATTAACTGATGAAGAGTATATGTTGCGTGAATCGATGATTGATGCTCTCTCAGATGACATAATGCTCTACTACTATTGTAAGAAACTCAAGCAATCTCCAGATACTCCTTCTAAGCAGTTTGTCAGACGATACTCCAGAAAAGAATTTAATTTTTACAAGTTTTACAAATTTTATTCTCATGCGGTTTTTTCAGAGTTTAAGGGTCTGAATCGACTTGATGATTTAGAAAGTCATTCGTTTAGTAATCCGATTATGCAGGAATTGGTAACAAATAGGTGTGAGTTGGCAAGAAAGGTCTGATTGGTCTTACTCGTTGTGATTTTATGGATTTACAACGTGTTGCCCTAATGGGGAATTGAGTATAGGGATTGGAAATGAAAAAAGTTTTTATTCATATTGGTGATGCTAAAACAGGGACGTCATCTATTCAGAAAAGTTTAGATGAATCTTATGATAGACTCCTTGAAAGGGGATGGTTATACCCTTTACCTGGAAGGCCTGAGATAAGAGCCGGTGTGCCTGGAGATGCACACCACAAATTTGCTAAAAACTATAATAGTTCACATAGAAATTTTCATCAAAATCCAGCTTTGAGTGATGCAATTATAGAGTCTTTTGAAGAATCCGGTGCTAATAATTTATTGCTCAGTTCTGAAGGATTTTGCTCCTATCGAAATATAGATGATATTGAAAGATTGAAAAGTATATTTTCTGATTACGAAGTTAGAATTATAGGTTATTTGCGTCGCCCGGATCTTTGGATTGAGTCATGGTATCCGCAAGCGGTAAAAGGGAGACCATTTGCAAAAATTACGTTTGAAGAATATTTAAAGAAAGGAACGAGACCTGCTTTAAATACTGTTAAGAATTATGTAAGCATTTTCGGTAGAAAAAATTGTCATCTCAGAGAGTTTAGGCGCGATGGGTTTGTTGAAAAGAGTCTGATAGCAGACTTTTCCTCAATTATAGGTGTTGACTGTATACCTGAAGTTTCGGATGAGGTGAATATCACTCCTGGTAAGGCTGTGGTTGAATTTATTCGACAGTTGAATTCCAAGTATGATCTTGCTACTCGTAAACGAGTTGCATTGAATCAGTTTCTAATCGGTGCTTTTTCATCTGACGATAAACCATGTTATATGAATTCAACCCAGAGATCTGAGTATTTGAGCCAATTTTCAGACCTTATACATTTCTTTGATGAGAATTTTGGGGATGGATCCACTTTTTTTGACATGGAATTGGGTAATCGGGTGCCTCAAGAACTTGATGGAAGTTTAAATATATCATTTGATAATGTTTTTTCTTGGCTCGATAAATCAATGGATAACTTACTTTCAAAAGGCAATTAGATCTATGTGAACTTTACATGGCCCCATAGAGTACTTTTTAATTTAATTTGTTGGAGAAATAGTATGCACGATTTTGGACCTCTGGTGTATATGGATATCCAGAAAACGGGCTCTACGTTTGTCAGTGCTTTCTTGAAAAACTCCTGTTTGCTTGAGGAAATAGGAGAGAGCAAACACGGTACCATTCGTGCAAAGTATAATCCGGATAACTTTTACTTCATGTCGATTCGAGAGCCGGTTTCTTGTTATATCTCCCTCTTTCGATATGGCTTGGATAAGAGAGGCGGTTTTTTTAAATCCCTGAAGTCTGCGGGATATAAAGATCTTTATCAGGATGAATCGGTATCATTTAATAAATGGCTTGAGTTTATTTCCTCACCTGAAAGTGCAGTTATCCTTGGTAACAACTATGAAAAGGTAGATCCTTCTGTGGGTCTTGGCCTTTTGTCATATAGGGTCTTTATTCTCTCGGTACAACAACCATTTAAGAAGCTGGATAATATCCATAGTTACGATAGGTTAATGCGAGTTTATGAATGAGATAATATTGTGAATCATGTTGTTAAGAATGAGTCTCTTAATGCTGATCTTATGACTTTGGCCAAGGAAATCGTGCCTCAATATTTTGATCAGGGGAAAGTTGATTTATTTCTTCAGGAAGAAGAGAAGATTAATACATCAACACCTAAGTCTGCCGGGTATCAGCTTGATGATCAGGTTCGTCAATTGATTAAAGACCGTGAGAGACTGCTTTATACTTTCTATCCCGATTAACGTTGGTTATGGTGTATGGATAATGTTTATCCTGAATTTGGGGGAGGGATGAAATCAATTAACGTTTGGCTTATACCAAAGAATCAGATTGAAGTTAATGATGGTGTCTGGTATTCAACAGGGAATGACCCTTTTTTTTATATCAAATTTTTGGGTATTCTCAAATCGGGTATTTATACTATCTCATTACGTATGCAGGCACCAACAGACGCTTCTGGTTCGGCTGTGTATGTCGATTACGGACAGGGCTTTTCCGAAGAGACAAAAGTCGATCTTCATCTGCGTGATGATGGGCTTCTGACGGCAGTTCTTGATTTTCCTGTTCCACCTGTCGGACTCAGACTTGACCCGTGTGATGTTGAGGGACAGATTTTAATATCTGATTTTTGCCTTGCTGCTGAAACCAGCCACAACAAGCGGCGATCGTTCACATTTTCTGATTTCAAAAGCCTCTTTATGAGGATTTATGGGTTTGAGCTGAATGCTGTATTGAAACCTATGAATCAACTGACTTATACGGGTGGTAGTTGGTTCTCAAGCGGAGATGATCCACACTTCAAACTGAGCTTTTCCAGAAAAATTTCTCCTGGCTGGTACGTGGTCGAAGTTGACTATCTGTGCTCTCAATCTACCGCACCAGCTAAGTTTTATATCGACTATGGAAGTGGATTTAACGAGAAAGACACCTTCTCATTAAATCTTGTCTCGGGCAGAATTAACAAGCGTGTTATATGGTTTCAGAGTAGTCCTGTATCAATCCGCTTTGATCCCTGCGAGTCTGAAACTCAGATTCTGACGTGCCATGTCAGATTAATCCGGGTTACTAAAGGATTTGCTCATTCCCGTATTCTGAAAAAACTGGTATCCGCGGGGTTATTGAAGCCTGAAGCAGATGTATCTGATGCAGACTTAGGCACATACTCCTCCTTGTATGTATCCAGGCAACAGACAGATGACGTGCTGGCTTACCAGTCATACCTTGCTTCAGAAGATTCTCTCAAGATGACTTCTGAAGAAGTTGATAGCCTGACAGAGAGGGTAGGGAAGTCTCTGCTTCTGTCGGTTATTATGCCCACGTACAACACTGAACCACGGTTGCTGTTCGAAGCTGTGGAGAGTCTGTTGCACCAAAGTTATGAAAACTGGGAATTATGCCTGACGGATGATTGTTCTTCTGATCAATCTACGCGCGATGCTCTGAAAGAAATAGAATCACTGGATGAACGGATAAAAGTAATTTACCGAACGGAAAATGGGAATATATCCGCAGCTTCAAATACGGCACTTGAAGCCTGCACGGGTGATTACGTTGTTCTGATGGATCATGATGATGTTCTGGCATCAGACGCTTTCATCGAAGTTGTGAAGGTCATCGACAAGTATCCGGATACACTGTTCATTTACTCGGATGAAGACAAGCTGGGGCCCGATGGTGAACGCTATGCTCCGTACTTCAAACCTGGGTGGAACCCTGACTTGTTCTACTCTCAGAACTATCTTAACCATTTGACAGTTCTGCAGACTGCCAGATTAAAGAGTGTTGGTGGTTGGCGGCTCGGATATGAAGGAGCTCAGGATCATGATCTCTACCTCAGATATCTTGATGGTGTCGATGCGACGCAGATACATCATATACCGAGAGTTCTTTATCACTGGCGTGCTGTTGAAGGTTCTACTGCCCTGGTTTTGTCGGAAAAATCTTATGCTGTCCAGAGGGGACTGCTGGCCGTGGAGGATTTCTTTCGGTCCAGAAATCCGGATATCGAAGTCTCTATGCTGAACAGTGCTCCTCATTTTTATGTGAAGTACCCTATTCCGGACCCCGCGCCGAAGGTGAGTCTTATCATCCCTACCAAGGATATGGCTGAGCTTGTTAAGGGTTGCGTTCATTCCATTATTGAACATACAAAGTACCCTAACTATGAAATCATTATCGTCAATAACAATTCAGAGAAAGAGGATACCTTTATTCTGTTTGATGAGTTGACGACCAGGTATGATAATATCAAAGTGCTTGATTATAATTATCCCTTTAACTTTTCAGCAATCAATAATTACGCTGCAGAGCATGCTGATGGTGAAATTCTTGGGCTTATAAATAACGATATTGTTATTATCAATGATGGCTGGCTCACCGAAATGGTGTCTCATGCAGTAAGACCGGATATTGGGTGTGTCGGTGCAAAACTTTACTATGACGATAATACCATTCAGCACGCTGGTGTTGTTTTGGGTATTGGTGGCGTTGCTGGTCATTCACATAAGTACTTCCGCCGGGACAGTCCGGGCTACTACAACAGACTGCTGATACCACATTCAGTTTCAGCGGTGACTGCTGCCTGCATGGTGGTCCGTAAGTCAGTGTATAAGGAAGTAGGGGGCCTGAATGAAGAGGAACTCACCGTTGCCTTCAATGATGTGGATTTCTGCCTGAAAGTCGGTAAGGCAGGTTACCGGAACTTCTGGACCCCATTTGCCGAAGCCTATCACCTTGAGTCAAAGTCCCGGGGGGCAGAAGATACCCCGGAGAAGCGTGCCCGTTTTTTGAAAGAAGTCGGGTATATGAAGAAAACGTGGGGTGGGTTACTTGAAAATGACCCATACTACTCCCCTCTGTTAAGCAGAGAGATGGAGGATTACTCCATTCGTCGAGATTTATTGAAAGAGTTGTTGTGATGAATATTGAGAGAATGTTGTTTATTCACATTCCAAAGACTGCCGGTTCAAGTTTCAGACTCGCCGCAGAGCGCTACTTCGGCAAGGAATTTACTTTTTTCGACTATGGTCCTAAAAGCCATGATACTCACGCTTTGATTAGCAAGTATGAGTATGAAGTGAAAGATCGTTATCTGACTGGAAAGAATGTTTGTGATACAGCCAGATTTTTATCCGGACATTTTAACTACCCTAAGTATGCGCCTTTTTTTTCAGCCAAAGAGATAGTGACATTCGTCCGGGATCCGGCTCAGCAGGTCAGATCACACTATGAACATTTTGTTCGTCATCATGCTTATGATAAGGACTTCCTCACATTCATAACGACGCCGCAGTTTTCTAACCTACAGTCCAGAATGATGAGTGGCACTTCATTGGATTCACTGGGTTTTATTGGGTTGACTGAGCAGTATGAAGAATCTCTCGCTTTGCTGAATCGGTATTTGGGTGTTGAGATTGAGTCACTTGATATTAATAAGAATGATTCTAAAAAGAGCCAGTCCTATGAGTTTACCGCTGAAGAAACAGAACTTCTGAAGGCTCACAATAAAGATGATATAGCACTGTACAAAGAATGCTTAAGACGTTTTGAAAGACAGAAAAAAGCTATTTCTTCAGATGCCCCTTTTGTTCGGGGCGGAAAGCTGCCTGTTCCGCCGAAAGAGCGGAGCAAAATAGTGAATGGCTGGGCTGCATGTTACGAAAGTGAAGAAGCTATGGTTGTGCAGGTTGAGGTCGAGGGCAAGGTTGTCCGTACTCTTACTGCTAATGAGTACCGTCCTTTCGCTATGGAAAGAAGCATTCACAGGAAAGGCTACGTCGGATTTACATTTCCTATCCCGGATACAATCCCCAAGGGTAAACTGATGAAATTCAGAGCGGCTATTTCGGGTGAAATTTTATTTAAAGAAAAGCGCTGACATCGTCCTTTGGGAAAGAAGGTGGTTATTGAATTATCACCTTCTGTATGCAAGATGTTCAGTGTATCCGTTCTATGTTTCCGGAGTTAAAGGTCCACTATGCACCCTGAAAATATCCTGATCCCCTTCCAGCCATCCGAACTGCCTGAAGGTTCCTGGATGGTTTTTGCCCCTCACCCGGACGACGAAGTGATTGGTATGGGTGGGGCGTTGCTCAAAGCACAGGCGGCTGGTTGTCAGATTACTCTGGTATTCATGACGTCTGGTGATCAGGGCGGTGTATCGACTGAGCGTGAGGCCGAGGCATCTGCGGTGGCAACGAAACTGGGTGCTGAGGCCGTGTTTATGCGCTTCCCGGACCGGGGAGTGAAGGCCGGTGATGAGGCTCAGGCACAGGTGAAAGCTCTGATTCAGAAGACGTCACCAGACTGTATTTTCTTCCCGTCTCCTCAGGAATATCATCCGGATCACCGCATGACGGCTGCCCTGGTGTTTGCCGCGCAAAAGCTGGCCGGGTTTTCAGGTCAGCTGTATCACTATGATATTTCGCGTCAGTCGGAGGCGAATCATCTGGTGGATATCTCCTCTCAGAGTGCTGCGAAAGCTGAGTTGCTCAATCTTTATACGTCTCAGCTGGGCCAGAACAACTATGTCGCTGTTATGGAAGCGCTGAATATTGCCCGCACTTATACCTTGCCAAAGGGCGTTGAGCGGGCAGAGGCATTTTATCTGTACGGCAGTCATCAGAACGATCTGCTGGGAACATTGAAAGAGCGTGCATTTCAGTGTCTGAATGATCCGCTGCCGTCTGATTCTCCGACGATTTCTGTTCTTATCCGTACCAAAGACCGCCATGATTTGCTGCGCCGGGCGCTGAAGTCGGTTCAGCAGCAGAAATACAGCGGGTCGATTGATGTTGTGGTCATCAATGATGGTGGTGAGACGGTAGAGGAGGTGCTGGCGGAATTCCGTAAGCACTTCTGGCGTCTGCACTCAATCGACCTGCCGGAGAGCCGGGGGCGCGCGGCTGCGGCGAATCTTGCCATGTCTCAGTCCCGGGGTATGTTCCTTAACTTTCTCGATGATGACGATGAGCTGCACCCGAATCATCTGGCGGTGTTTATCGCCCAGTGGCGCCGTCACCGTGAAACCGAAGTTTTCTACAGCGGTGTACGTGTTGTCGATAAAGACGGCAAAAAAATCAACGTCTACAAAGAGTCCTACGATCGTGGCCGCTTGCTCTATCTGAACTACCTGCCGATTCACGCGGTCACGTTTCACCGCCGCTTTGTCGAAACAGGGCATCGCTTTGATGAGTCTCTGGAATTCTTTGAAGACTGGGATTTCTGGATTCAGTTATCGCGCCAGACCAAATTCTATTTCAGCAAAGAGGTTACGGCGACCTATCACATGATCGGTTCATCGGCAGCATCGTCCCATATGACGGCAACCATGGACCCGGTTTATCACCTGAATAAAGTCCGTCAGAAATGGATGCAGAAATGCACGCCCAATGAATGGAATGCCTCGCTGAACTGGATCCGTCAGGAAGCCCGTAACGGTGGTGAATAAGTCTGCAGAGTCCGGCATCCGCGTGCCTTCATCTCTGGTGATTGACTGGCCGGAATGGTTGCGCTTTTCCGGCCTGGACAGGCTCCAGCGCCTGCACATCCGGGAAGTTCCGGAGACATTTTTCCCGGTGGATATTCTGCCCTGTGCGTTTCAGCTGCTGGAGAGCGGGGGGCTACTGGTGCTCGAGTTTGCCGGTGAAACCGATACGCTGGCACTGACCCGGCGAATGCTGAATAAAGCACACAATTTCGGATTTGAGCCGGAGTTTTCTGCGACTGGTGTCGATTATTCCCGCTGTATGGCCTTTGTTTATAGGGGGGAAGCCAGAGCGAATAAAATTCTGGTCAAATCCACTACGGGTTATGAGTCTGAACTCATTACTTTATTTGGTGATGTGTTCGGGCACCCCATCTCAAGCGCCCATTGGCGCTGGAAATACCCGCTGAATACCGAAAATCAGTCATTGATCGCCCTGGCTGGTGAGCATGTGATTGCCCACTACGGGGTATCCCCACGTAATATCTGCGTGTCGGGAAATCATCTGCTGGCAGCACAGGTGGGCGATATCATGGTGGATTCATCGCATCGTGGAGGACTGGTCACCAGCAGTTATGCTCAGGTTGCCTATATCACCATGATGCAGATGCAGGAGCAGATATCCGAAGATCCGCTATGGACGGACTACATGGTGGGATTTGGCTTTCCTCACGGGCGTCACATGAAGATGGCGCGACGCCTGGCACTGTATAACGATGGTGGCAATGTCCATCTGGTGCGCTTTCTGACTTCAAATGCACCCGGGTCTTCCACATTCAGTCTGGTAACTACCTTTGATGATGCTCTGAAAAGGATCTGGAACTCGGCTAATAAACAGCTGAAAGCCTCGCTTAACGGTGCCTGTATGGTCGACCGCAGCTGGCTCTATCTGCTGGAGCGCTATCGCTTTCACCCGCAGAACGAATACCAGATAGCGGCCTCAGTTGATGCGGTGTTTGTCCTGTCACTCTTTCCGGATGGAATTTACCGGGTGGTGGATTATATCGGGGATATTGCGGCTCTGACTGAGAACATCAGTCAACTGGCGGCGCTGCTGAAGGTCAGCGAAATCCGCATGTGGCTGATGGAGTGGGTGAGTCAGTACATTGCGGGGTCTGATACCGTGAAATGGAATGGCGTGAAGGCCTCTCTGGCCCTGATGTACACCAAGGGAAGCAGCTTTGAGCAGTTCAAGGACATTCCCTGGTGGATTACGCTCGGCGACGCTGACTTTATCTGATCAGGAGGGAATCAGATGCTGCTTATTTATACCCACCGTGCCGGGCTTTCCGGGGAGGATCTGAACGGTGTTGTACAGTTCTCACGCCTGGCCGGTCTGAGAGCAGGGCTCGATGCTCTTGGCATAACTTATCAACATCAGCCTGAGTCTTTGCCACAGGAAGGCGATACGGTGGTGGTGCTTTCTGATACAGAAGTACTCCGGCAGATGATCAACCGTAAGCGGTCTGGCTGCTCTTTTCTGTTGGTGGCAGGCCCAATTATGGAGCTGGAGGACACCCACAGAACCGGTCTGAAAGGTCTTCTGGCTGAGGCGGAGGATCCCACTAACCCGATGTCGTTACTGTCAGAGCTGGATTCCATTCTGGCTGATCCAGAAGTCGATGCGGTTCTTACGGCGGGGTTCTGGGCCAAGGCCGGATGGCGTTTCTGCAGCCCCTCGCTCAGCAATAAAATTCATGAATGGCGTGCAGGTGTTGATACCCGGTACTGGGATGGAAACAGCATGCCTGAACCGGGCCGTATTCTGCTTTATGAAAAGCGGAAGCCGGTGTTTGCCAACAAAGTTAAGGCCGGTCTGGAAGAAGCAGGGTATCAGGTTGATATGATTCATTACGGTAAGTACCGTAAAGAAGAACTCCGGGAGGCGTTACGCCACTGTGAATCGGCGGTTGTTCTGTCCCAGCGTGAGACTCAGGGGATAGCTCTGGCAGAGATGTGGGCCATGAATGTGCCGACACTTTGCTGGGATAATTTCCATACCGAATTTAATGGCATTCTTGTGCCTTCATCCAGTTGCCCTTATCTTACCAGTCAGACAGGCTGGCGCTGGCGTAATCTGCCGGAGCTGCTGCAGGTTCTGAAGTGGTCGCAGCCAAATCTCTATGCGCCGCGAGAGTGGGTAAGCAGGAATATGTCGCATGAGGTGAGCGCTGAGTTGCTCCTGGACCTGCTGCGACGCCTTGGCAGTGCAGAATACAATGGGTCTTTACCTACCTGAACTCCTGAATCTGTTTCAGCGGAACCACTTGCGGTAGCTGTCTGCAAAGAACAGCCGCGGGTTACGGTAGAGCTTGCGCATCTTGCGGTAAATCACTTCTGACATATCCGGCTCATGAATGCCGATAGTACTGTTCAGACACATGGCTTCCAGCTCATCGGTGTAGCGGGTCAGGTCCTGCGGCATACGGTCGAGGGTTTCGAACGCCAGACTGAACTGAGGGTCGGTCGGGCTCAGCACCGTCTCCGGCCAGTTGTTGCCGAAATGCGCTTTCATCCACAGTTGCTGTGTCTGCCAGTAACTGTCGGTGTTTGGTTCTGGTCGTCGGTAGGCGCGCAGGTCTCCCAGGAGTTCAATACGGCGGTCACCGGAGCGGTCAAAAATCGCACATTTGGCGGTGGCCCGGGCCTGTGAAGAGGCTGTGCAGTAGGTGTCAGGGTCAAGCATGTCAGTGAATGCATCCAGCCACTCTGCCTCCGTCCGGCAGATGCGCAGACCGGCGTTGGGGAAACGTTCTGCGTCGGGCAGGGGGGAAGAAATCAATGGCACACCCATCAGGCCACTCTCCCAGAACTTGAGCGCAGACTTGCAGTTATTGAAGGTGTTGGCCGCCAGTGGCGCAATGGTCAGCCAGCTTTCAGCGATCACTTCCGGCAGGTCTTCATACGGCAGGTACTTGCGGAAGGTCACCCGGTTTTTCGGCAGCTCGTCGGAACGCAGCTTCAGATCACCGATGATCTCCAGACTGACGTCTTTGTGTTCTTCCAGCAGGCGGTTCAGCGCGGGCAGAATCGTCATGAAGTCGTGAATGTGGTGGCTGGTACCCGGCAGATAGCGGATAACCTTTCCGGCCAGGCGCTCTTCACTGGAACGGGGTTCGGCGAGCATGGCCCAGCGGGGAGGTACCCGGTTGTGAACCACATCGACCTGACAGTCCGGAACATAACGCAACACCTGATGTTTGAGGGTGTCGGTAGAGACCCAGCAATGACTGAACAGCATCAGCGCATCACGGTAAAGCCCGAACTGACGCTGTGCTTCGCGTACGGTCATATTGCCGGAACGAACGGCCGGGCTGCACTCTGCGGATTCCGGAGAAAACAGAAAGTCATCAAAGTCAGCAATCAGCCGGATACCGGCTGCCTGAGCTTTACGCATCAGGCGCAACAGAGGCTTACCGAACTGTGGACGGTGCACCACCAGATAACGGTATTCTCTCAGGTTGAGGCTGTCGGCTTTGCGGATGTGGGTAACGTGTGCCTGAATGCCCAGATTAAGAAGGTGTTCAGCCGGGAAAAAACAGCGATATCTGGCAGAAGCATCCAGATAAACCGCGTTTCGTCTTTTGGAACAGCTGACAAAAAGAATCGACATGAACAAAGGTAACCGGGTGTCAGGTGTCAGACCTACGGATAGCTGACAATAAAAAAGTAAAAAACATTAATGACTGAAATTATAGCGTTTATGGGTCACCGGACTAAACTGCGGATGTTAAAAAATGTTCTCTCAGCCCTGTGTTATAGTCACCAATTGTTACGATAAGCAGAGTTTTTCTACAGCATGTCAGCAGTGATCTGGAGTGCCTCCCCGGGTATCCGCAAACAGCACAGTCTGCGGCGTTTTTTCGCCGGACAAGAGTCTCTGCCGTACTTCAGAAGCATTACGCCTGCTGCATCGCCTGCCTCTGACGATATCGTCGTTGGTTGGGGTAATAAACCGAATACACAAGGTGCCCGGCGCTTTGCCCTGCAGCATAATATCCCCTACCTGAGGCTGGAAGATGGCTTTCTGGCCTATGCCGGTCACCCGGCGATGGGCTCAGAGCGACTGTCACTTATTATTGACAGTCAGGGCATTTACTACGATTCAGCCACAGCGTCTGAACTTGAAAACCTGTGTAACGACATAGAGCACTGGTTTACCCCGGAGTTCTGTCAACGTTCTGAAAACCTTACAGACCTGATAACTGGTCACGGTTTATCCAAATACAATCACCCGCGCCAGCCATTACCCGATTACATCGGTCAGAATTCCCAGAAAAAAATACTGCTGGTCGATCAGGTTTTTAATGATATGTCGGTGCCTTCCGCCGGCGCCGATGCATCCACGTTCCGCACCATGCTGGAAGAGGCCCGCCGGGCTCATCCGGACGCACAGATTCTGATCAAAACCCACCCGGATATTCTGCTCGGCAAAAAACGTGGCTATTTCTCTCCGGACAGCGTGGACGATCAGGTTCTTTTTCTGGCGGAAGACTGCTCTGTTCCGGAACTGATGGCAGCCGTCAGCGAGGTGTACTGTGTCAGCTCGCAACTGGGGTTTGAGGCATTGCTGTACGGTAAAACTGTGCATTGTTTCGGCCTGCCGTTTTACGCCGGCTGGGGGCTGACGCAGGACCGCATGCGCTGTGACCGGCGGCACCAGATCCTGACACTGCCACAGCTGGTGGCGGCAGCTCTGATCCGTTATCCGCGGTATTGTCTGCCGGGTGCCGTCGTGCGGTGCGAAGCCGAAGATGTGGTGGCCTACCTGCTGGAGCAACAGGCCCGGGCCGACCGTGGCGGAGTCAGCACCTGTTATGCCGTTGGCTTTTCATTGTGGAAGCGGGCGTTTGTGCGCCAGTTCGTCGGTGATATGGCGCGCCGGGTGGTCTTTACCGGCCGGGCATCCGCGGCGCGTAAAGCCGCAGGCCCGGGAGATGCCATTCTGGTCTGGGGCAATAAAGAGCCTGAGCTGGAGCAGCAGTCCCGTGCGGATGGCATTCCCTTCTGGCGCATGGAAGACGGCTTCGTCCGTTCCGTTGGTCTGGGGGCAGATCTGCGTCGCCCGTCCTGTCTGGTGATCGATACCCGGGGGCTGTATTACCGCGCCGGCCAAGCCTCTGATATTCTCACGCTGCTCAACACCACCACGTTTGATGATGAGCGCCGTGCCCGCGGGCGTCACCTGCAGGGCCTGCTTAACAGCCTGGCAGTCACCAAATACAACCTGGGTTATTCCGATCAGATTGGCAGCAGTGAGCGTTACCGCATCCGTGAACTGGCCGCCGGGCGGGAGATTATTCTCGTGCCAGGGCAGTACGAAGCTGACCAGTCAGTGCAGAACAGCCGTGGCGTGGTGAAGAGCAATCTGGCGTTGTTAGAGGCCACACGCCGTACCTACCCTGAGGCCTTCATCCTGTTCAAAGAACACCCGGATCTGTATTCCGGTGTGCGCCCCGGCGCGCTGGGGCAGGAACGGGCACTGACACAGGCAGACCTCTACGTCACCCATGTGGATATGCACGAGCTGCTGCAGGAGTGTGACCGGGTCAGCACCATGACCTCACTGACCGGTTTTGAAGCGCTGATCCGCAATAAACAGGTCCATGTCTGGGGCTCTCCTTTTTATGCTGGATGGGGTTTAACCACGGATGAACTGGAATTCCCGGAACGGACAGCCATTCTTAAGACAGAAGAGCTGGTTTATACCGCTCTGGTACTGTACTGTCGCTGCTTCAGCTGGAACGCCCGCAGCCCGGCCAGTCCGGAGCAGGTGATTGCCGAGCTCGCCCGGGAACGTCAGCTGTGGACTTCCGGACGGGATCTCAGCAGCACCTGGTTGTCCCGGCAGATACGTAAAGCCCGCTACCTTAAGGAAGCATTTTTCCGCTGACCGCACCACATGGCAGTTTTATTTTTACAGGGACCTTTAGGCCCGTTTTTCAGCAGAATGGTTCAGCGTCTGACCGACGAAGGTATCCGCGCCCATAAGATTAACTTCAACGGTGGCGATGCCTGGTACAGCCGCGACATCGACTCCGTCTCCTACCGCGGCACCATCGAAGCCTGGCCTGCGTATCTTGAAGACTTTATCCGCCGGGAAAACATCAGCGACATCTTTGTGTACGGTGACTGCCGCGTCTATCACCGTCTGGCCAAAGAAGTCGCACGACGCAGCAATATCCGCTTTTACGCCTTTGAAGAAGGGTATATCCGCCCGAATCATCTGACCATGGAACTGAACGGGGTGAATGGCTACAGCTCCATTACCCGGCGTCAGATCGAAGCCTGGGAGTCAGTAGAGCGTCTGCCGGAAACCAAAGTCGGCAACCACCTGTGGAACCGCGTGCGCTTTGCCATGAGCTATTACATTGCCGGTAACGCCGTTGCCTGGCGTTATCCGCACTACCGCCATCACCGCTCTTTTTATGCGGTGTACGAAGCCTTCTGCTGGGTGCGTGCTGCAGTGCGTCATTACCGCTTCCGCGCCAGTGAACAATACCTTCTGCCGGAACTGCTGAAAGAACACGATGGCCGTTACTTCCTGTTCCCGCTGCAGGTGGCCAACGACGCACAGATTTTTTTCCATTCCCCGTATAACTCCATCAGCGACTGCATCCGCGAAGTGGTGGCGTCGTTTGCCCGGGTAGCAGACCCGCGTGACCGTCTGGTGATCAAGCATCATCCCATGGACCGCGGGCATACCCTGTATCAGGAACTGATCGATGAACTGGTTCAGCAGCACGATCTGAAAGGACGGCTGGTGTATTGCCACGATCAGCATCTGCCGACCCTGCTGGAACACTGCAAAGGGGTGGTGACGATCAACAGCACCACGGCGATTTCAGCTTTCTTCCACAAAGCGCCAGTGAAAGTGCTGGGAACGGCGTTTTACGATATTGGTGGCTTGTGCAATCAGAAGTCGCTGGAGGAGTTCTGGCTGGATCAGGAACCGGTAGATTACGATCTGTTTCTGCGCTTCCGTAACTTCCTGGATGCCCACGGACAGATCAACGGCAGTTTTTACAAGATTATCGACTTTACTGTCGATCAGGTGGTGCGGCAGCTGAAGACACAGGGCGCTCTTCAACTGCCGGAAGGCTGAGGGTTCAGCCTTCGCAGAGCGTGCCTTGTGGGTCAGATCAGAAGTTCACACCCAGAGCCAGCTTGTGAGTTTCCAGAGCCGGGTTGAACAGGTAGCGGTCGCCGTTGGACATATGCTCCCACACATACTCAATGTATGAGTTCTTCTGGATCTGATACTTACCACCGAAGGCGTAGGTCCACTGTACCGGGCCACCGTAACGCTTACGGCCGAAGTCGTGCTTGGTCAGCCAGTGTACTTTGGTGTGGCCAACCAGCTGCAGCTTGGAACCCATGCCATACAGCGGAATGGTCAGAGCCGGGCCGACGCTGTAGTTATAGCCACGCTGGCCATCGGCGTTCAGCTGAGCTACCGCCACTTCCACCGATGGAATCATCAGACCCATGTTGTACTGCGGCATTTCGCGGCGCAGGTAGACTTCTTTCACATTGATATCGACGTTCTGGGTGGTGGTTGGTGCACCCGCACGGAAGCCGATGGAGTGATCCAGATACAGGTTATCCAGATAACGCTCCAGAGATACGTTATTGCTGTCCGCTGATACCTGAGCAGCAAAGCTGAAGAAGAAAGCAGCGGTGAGAGTGAGCAGTTTTTTCATGGTCCATACCCTGTCAGGAATGTTTTCGATACTCACAGGCTAGGACATCCCGGCTGAAAATCTTCCGGGGTATTCGAATCGGAACACAATACTAAGAAGCGGTTACAGCCGCATACAAACGGTAACTTTCCGGGCCACGGTAATGGGGCTGAATGTTCGCGTAAACCGCTCTGCAGGCCGCATGAAATCTGGGGTTGTGAATTTTTTTGAGACTTCCGGCTGAGAATGACCAACCGGAAGTATGATTTTAACGGAGGGGTTACGGAATCGCTCCGGAAACCCTCTGGCAGGGGTGTTTCAGCGGCTGCTCTGAGTGAGCAGCGGAGCAATTTCTTCCCAGCTGATCAGCTTGAAATTCTGGTGTTCAGCAGGCATCACATTGCGCCCGTCCTGCACCACCAGTAAGCCGCGGGGAAAGTCCTCACCCAGCATCATGCTGGTGACCTCAAGGCCATCGGTTTCCGAGGCACCGTCAATGCCTGCCGCCGCGTTCATACCGACCCGGAAGCGTCCGAGCATGGGGTAAGGCGCTGCGGTATCGTACACCACATAACTGTCGTTGCCCTGGCTGGACACCACCAGCAGGGTGCGGCCCTCTTCACGGTAAAGGCCCATACCTTCGATATCGGCCACCAGCGCATCCGACACAGGTACCATCAGCTGTGGCGTGGTGGTGGTGTCCGGCATGGCCGGGATGGTCCAGACCGCGCGGTTCTCCTCACCCAGGTACAGAATCCCGCTCAGATCATCGGCGACGCAGCCCTCTGGCTGAGTCTCCACCGCAAACTCGCGCACCAGAGTGCCGTTCCAGCCGTCTTCACTGCTGCTGATACGGTACTGCTGGAAGCGGCCATCTTCATCGTTGATAAAGACGTACGCCTGTTGCGCACGGCTCATGTACATACACAGGCCGTAGACATTATCCAGTGTGATGGCGATTTCACCGGCCGGGCTGACCTCACCGCTCTGCGGGTCAATGGCAAACAGGCTGATGGCCTGGCGGTCACGCTGGCTGGCCGCGGCAATGTCCATCGGGGTTCGGTTGAGGCTGAAGTTCTGGCGGACATCCACGTTGTTGACGCGCCCGGCATCCAGAAACTGCAGCTGCTCCCCCTTCAGGTTGTACACCGCCAGCCCGCTTTTCTTGTTGGTGCCCAGAATCCGGCTGGCCTCCGGGTTACTGAGATTGACCCAGATGGCCGGATCATCCGCGGCATCGCCGTCGGTGGCGACGGGTGTGGTCTCAACCACCGCTTTGACCACGGGCAGTGGCGCGGGCAGGTTCAGAGCCGGTGGTGTCGGCAGGCTGGCACCAATCAGAGTACTGCTGTTGTCATCGAACAGCAGCAGCGCGACCGCATCGCCTCCCTGACTGACGGTCACGGTTTCAATGGCGGTGTCTGCTGGTAACTGCCAGTGGCGGGTGAGAATGAAGCCTGCGCTGTCCATCCGGTACGACTGCAGCTGCGCCGTACCAACGCCGGCCACGAGCAGGTGATCGCCATTGATGGCCAGGGGTCCCGGGCCGCCGGTCAGCTGGCCCCAGGGCGAGGCCATATCCACGGCTTCGCGTACCGGTTCTTTCTCTGCTGAAGCAGGCATGGACCACACGCCGATGCCTTCTTCGCTGATGAACAGGGTCTGCATCACATCGCTGACGGCACAGTATTCAGTCCCCGGAGGCAGTGGCAGGGTACGCACCGGTTGCAACGACAACTGCTCACCTTCGCCCTGCAGGATCAGCTGGCGCGCCAGCTGATCTTCACCCAGCACAAAGGCCTGCAGCGGTTCACCTTCAGGCTGATACAGGCACAGGCCCTCCAGGGCATAGCTCAGCGGAGCACTGGTCTGTACTGTGCTGACGCCCGTTTCATCGGCGCGGAACAGCACCAGGCTCTGGCTGGCAGAATCAAAGGTCAGAAAAGCATCAGCGCGGCGGTCGCCGTATTCCGCACTGCCCGGACCGTCGCTGATGACCACGCCGTTGAGCAGGATACCGCGTGACGGATGCAGGCTCAGTACAGAGCGGCCCAGGCGCCAGCCGGTTTCGGCTTCGCGGATGACCGGGCTGACCGCCAGGGTTTCGATGTTGCTGATGGCCTGTGACTGCGGGGACGGTGCTGTCTGACAGGCGCTCAGAAGCAGACCGGAGGCCAGAACAAGCGCGCTGCCTGCCGTGGCCGGAGAAAAAGAAAAATTCATGTGAGTCCTGAAAAATCGGTTAAACACAGAACCGGTTCAGCGTCTCTGAGCCGGCTCTGAACTGCCGCAGCCACAAGGGCTGCGGGCCTGACATCAGAAGTGACTGAAGCGTACACCCAGACGGTACGTCGGACCGTAGTCTTCATACTGAGCATTGTAGCGGTTGCTCTTCTGGTACACGTAGTAAGGTTCATCCGTCAGGTTGGCAACCGCAAAGGTGACCTTCAGCTGGTCGGTCACATTCCAGGCGCTGTTGATGTCCACCATGGTCTGGCTGTCGGCGTACAGATCCGATTCACCGTCTTCGATGCTGCCGACTTCCAGCAGATACTCCGATTTGTAGTTGGCCGCAACCCGCACGCTGAAAACAGTGTTTTCATAACCCAGAACCAGGTTGCCGGTGGTGTCTGACTGACTTGGCAGGCGGATGTCACGTTTCAGGGTTTCGCCTTCATCGTAGGCACTGATGGTGGCTTCACTGTCGGTGAAGGTGGCGTTGGCACCGATCAGAAACCCGTCAAACGGTGACGGCAGGCTGGTGAACTTGTGCGATGCAGCAAGCTCGATACCGGTCAGGGTGGCGGTATCGCCATTGCGGAAGGTAGAGACTTCGTCATAGGCGGCGTACTGAGGTGAGCCGACCAGCTCGGTCTCGTAAATGAAGTTCTCAATCGACTTGCTGAACACAAAGGCGGACAGCACGCTGGCGCTGCTCATGTAGTGTTCGACGCCCAGATCCAGGTTCACGGCTTCCAGTGGATTCAGATCCGGGTTACCCAGCTCGGCTTCCCCGTTGTCGTCTTCAATATTGGGGCGCATCTGTTCAAAGGTCGGACGTACCACTGACTGAGTCACCGAGGCGCGCAGCTGAGTGCTGTCGCTGAGGCGGAAGCGGGTCAGCAGGGCTGGCAGGGTGTGGCTGTAGTCTTTGTCTGCGGAAACGGCGGTGACGGTGGTTACCTCATCACCGGCGTCGTTTTCTGACAGGGTGACGGCGTAACCGTCGGATGTCACTTCGGTGGCCTCATGACGGACACCGGCGATTACCCGGATGCGGTCGGTCACATCAAAGGTACCCATCAGGTACGCCGCACGGATGTCCTCGTCGATGCTGTAGTCTTCCAGCACGGAGGCGTTGGCCGAGTCTTCCGCGTTAATGGATTCCGCGCCCAGACCGGCGAGCGAGCTGCGCATGGCTGATTTGCTGATGCCCGGTCCGAAGCGGCCCAGTGAGTAATCGACCTCAGCGCTGGCAAAGTCCGCCATGGTGGCATCCGGCAGGGAGTCATCAAACTCGTCGTAGAGGGTGACATCCACGTCCTGGGTTTTCTCACGGCGGGTGAGTTTGATACCGCCCTTGATGACGGCAAAGCGCTCGCCGATCAGCAGGTCGCGGGTGATGTCGAGCTTACCCATGGTCTGCTTGTCTTCGGCGTAGCTGTCTTCGACTTCGATTTCGTCGAGTTCATATTCCGCTGCGTCGTAGAAACCGGCCGGACCGTACACCACCGGCTTACGCGTGTTGCGGTAGCTGAGGTCATCAAAGTCGCCTTTGAACACCGCACCTGAGATGGCATCCGGCTGGTCTTCCGAGGCCTTGCTCAGACCCAGCTGATATTCCACGGTCCAGTCGTTGATGAAGTGCTCACCGCCGAACAGGGTGGAGAGGATCTCCTGAGTTTCTTCGCGGTCTTTCAGCTCGTGTTCCACTTCACCGCTGCTGAGGGTGCCCGGGGCGATGGCGATGTCTTCTTCGTCTTCTTCACCTTCATCATCCAGAACGGTTTCGTAGAAGGCGGTCACCACGGCCTGACGCTGCTCTTCATCTTTGAAGCTGCTGTACAGGTTGTTGAGGTAGAAGCGGTTGTTGGCATCCACTTCGTACTCCAGATTCAGCGCGGCACCCAGACGCGTACGGGTGATGCTGTACTCGCGCATTTCGATTTCTTCCAGCAGGTCTTCACCGTCTTCCAGGTCCCAGGCGCCACCGGTTTCGACATTATCGGAACCGAATCTGCGCTCATCCCAGCTCAGGGCGGCCGCGACACCAAAGCGCTGACCACCGGCGAGATTGAACGCATTACCGCCGGACACCGCCATGGCCGGACTGTTCTGGCTGCTCTGACCATCACGGCTGCCTTCCACGCTCAGGGTGTAGAAGGGGCCATCCTGATCCAGAGCGGAGATGCTTTTGATATCAATGGTGCCGCCGATGGCGTTGGCATCCATGTCCGGGGTCAGGGTCTTGGTTACGGTCAGGGAGCTGAGCAGCGGTGATGGAATGACGTCCAGTGCCACGGCACGGGTACCGGCTTCCGGAGCCGGAATCTGGGCACCGTTGACGGTCACGCTGTTCAGTTCGGCACCGATACCACGCACGCGCACAAAGCGGCCTTCACCCTGATCACGCTCAATCGACAGGCCCGGGATACGCTGCAGGGCTTCGGCGGCGTTGGCATCCGGCAGCTGACCGATGGCATCGGCATCCACGGCACTGATGGTGTTGTCGGCAAAGCGCTGACGGTCCAGCGAACGCTGGATCTGAGCCGCCTGACCGACCACCAGAATCTCTTCCCGGGCACCGAAATCATCAATGGAAATGGTGGTGCTGGTGGTCTGGTTGTCCGTCACCTGAATGGTTTCACGACCGATGACTTCGCCGCCCTGGGTCACGCTCAGGGTGTACTCACCGGCTTTTACCTGCGGAAAGCGGAAGCGGCCGCCGTCTGCCGTCAGGGCATCGCGGTTCAGTTCATCAATGTGAATGGTCAGGCCATTGAGGGCGGCACTGCCCTGAGCGGAGGTCAGGCGGCCATTGATGATGCCGTCGGCGAACGCGGCATTGCTGGTCAGCAGTGCCAGCGTCAGCGCAGACAGCGTCATTTCAGTCGGAGTGAAACGGGTCTTCATGGGGTTCTCCAGTGAGTCCGGTAGTCAGATGGCTGCCACGCTAAAAAGAGATTGTGACGGTTATGTGACGGTCACTGGCAGCCGGTGCGTGCCAGGGCCGTTAAAGCGGCTTCTGGCTGCCTGTCTGATCTTATGTGACTCTCCTGCAGGCCAGAGACGGTGCTGCATGAGCGCATTTTCTGAGAAAAATTCCACCGCTCAGCGAATGGCCTGAGCCGATCTGACCCCCTTGTCTGATTCCACCGTCTGAGGCTGCTGTAACAATTCTGTCATCAGCGCGGGCGTATGCTGTTCTGCCTCCGGAGACCCACTATGCCTCAATTACTGATACTGCACCGTCAGAAGATTCTGCTGATTTCATTACTGGCCGCTGCGCTGTTGCTGGCCTCAGCTCTGCTTGGCGAGCCCAAAACACTGGCTGACATTGACTGGATCGATGTGCTCGGTGAGGGCGGCAGTGCCCTGGCGGTCGGCTTCTGGATGCTGATGATTCTCGGCAGCCGTCCGGCCGGGCGGGTGACCAATCTGCTGACCCTTGGGCTGGGCTTTATGTTTCTGGCCATGTGGGCGGATACCCTCGATGAGTTTTTCCATCTGGCGTCGTCTCAGGCCTGGGAGCCTATGGTCGAATCCCTTGCCATGCCGTTTGGTATTGGGGTGCTGACCTGGGGCCTGTGGCACTGGCAGCAGGAGCAGCTGGCCATCCGCAGTCAGCTGCAGAAACGTGAACAGTGCTTCCGTGATCACCTGTGGCTGGATGGCCTGAAGCAGCTGGGCCGGGTCGATCAGCTGGAGAAAGCACTGGCTCAGAGCTGGTACTTTCCCGATGAAGTGCGTGTTCTGGTGATGGCTGAGCTGGAAGGATTTCCACATTTTGAGCGCAGATATGGCCACGAAGAGGGGGACCGCCTGTTGCGCGAAAGCGCTGAGCTGCTGATGCTCAACCTGCGTTCCGGTGACCTGCTGTGCCGTTATGCCCGGGACCGTCTGGTGATCTCCCTGCCGCAGACCACACCGGCCCAGGCGCTGCATCTGGTCGGTCAGCTGCGGGCCGCGGTGGAGCACTTTGCCTTCCGCGATGAAAGCACCGGACAGGTGCTGAAACAGAACCTGATTGTCGGTGTGGCAGTACGTCAGCCCGGCGATACCCCGGGCGACCTGATCCAGCGGGCCAATCTGGCGGTGCGTATGGCCGCCAGTGGCAGCGGTCAGAGCCTGGCGTCCTGAGCCCGTTCTGATGACGGCCACAGCGGTGGGCAGGGCGCATTGGCTGGAGGCCGATCAGAAATGCCTGCCACTGCACGCCCACAGCGCCCGTCTGCTTAACCTCATGCTCGGCTCCGGGCTGTCTGAACATAAACTTCTGCGTGGCAGTGGCCTGTTTGCTGAAGATCTGTCGCGTCCCGGCCTGATGGTGTCGCCACAGCAGGTGCATCAGCTGCTGCGCAACGCCCGCAGACTGATTCAGGATCCGGAACTCAGCTTCCGCTGGGGCATGGGTTTCTGGCCGGGTTATCAGGGGGCGGTGAGTGAAGCACTGGCCTCAGCCAGCTGTCTGCGCGAGGCTCTGCAGCGTCTCAGTGATTTCCGCTACGCTTTGTCGCCCCTGTTGATTCCGCGTATCACGACCGACCGTCACTACTGTTACGTGCAGTGGCTGGACGGCTTTGGTGCCGGGGATGAGCATGCCTTTCTGGTGCAGGCGCAGATGGCGGCACTCAATGCTTTCACCCAGGCGTCTTTGCCGGAGCTGACATGGCGGTTCTTTTTCACAGAACCTGTGCCTGCATCCATTGCAGCCCATCAGGTCTATCTGGGCGAGCAGCTGCAGTTTAGCGCCGGGGTGGATGTGATGGTGATTGAGCGGGACTGGCTGGATGTGGCCTGGCACTCTGACGCGGCCAGCCAGCGCTTTACTCTGGCGCAGGCCGCTCCGGCAATGACATTGAGCGAAGCCATTTATGAGCGCCTGCACCGTTGTCTGCTGCGTGAAGAGGCTGAGTTGCCGGGGCTGACCGTGATGGCGGCTGAACTGCACATGAGCCCGGCGACGCTGAAGCGGCGCCTCAGCCGTAACGGCATCAGCTATCAGGGGCTGCAGGATGCGGTACGGCTGCACCGCTCACTGTATTGCATGCATGTGCAGGGCTGGAGTAACGAGCAGATTGCGGCTGAACTGAAATCGGGTGGGGTGGCGAACTTCCGCCGCGCGTTCCGCCGCTGGACGGGGCAGACACCGAGTGCCAGCCGTGCGGCCGTCAGTCTGAGCGCCCCCATGCCTCTGGCGGACGAATCAGAATGGCTTGCGGCAGAGCCGCAGACGCCACCCGGTCGGCTGTCCCAGTAGGTGCTGTCTCAGTAATCGTCGCCGAACAGGGAGTGGTCGATCAGATCACACAGGCAGTGAATCACCAGCAGGTGCACTTCCTGAATGCGTGCGGTGCTTTTTGACGGTACGCGGATCTCCACATCGTTGTCGGTCAGTACCGCGCGCATATCCCCACCATCTTTACCGGACAGGGCAACCACAATCATGTCGCGCTCATGCGCCGCCTGAATGGCCTGTACTACATTGGCGGAGTTACCGCTGGTGGAAATGGCCAGCAGTACATCACCGGCGTTGCCCAGCGCACGGATCTGCTTGCTGAAGATCTCGTTGTAGCTGTAGTCGTTGGCAATTGAGGTGATGGTCGAGGAGTCGGTAGTCAGGGCGATGGCCGGCAGACCCGGACGCTCGCGCTCAAAGCGGTTCAGCAGCTCGGAAGAGAAGTGCTGGGCGTCACCGGCGGAACCACCGTTGCCACAGGTGAGGATCTTATTCTCGCGGATCAGGCAGTTCACCATGATCTGTGCCGCGTGTTCGATAAAGGGCGGCAGTACTTCAGCGGCATAGGTTTTGGTTTCAATGCTGGCGCCGAAATGGCTGATAATTCGATCCTGCACAGGCGGTCACTCCGGAAAATGTGGCGTCATCATAATGAAAAAGGTCCGGGCGTTAAAGCCTGCGGCACCGGGCTCAGAAGGCATTCCGGATCCACTCAAAATGCATTGGCGTACCGGACACTGACATGACATCGAAACGGCAGGGCGGTTCCCGGTTGCCGAAGTGCGCCTGCAGGTAATGCTGCGCGGCTTTCTGCAGGCGCTTCTGCTTGCGCGGATCGACGCTTTCGGCGCCGCTGCCGTGGGTCTCTGTCTTGCGGTAACGGACTTCAATGAAGACCAGTACGTCGCCTTCACGCATGATGAGATCCAGCTCACCACCACGAATGGTGTAATTGCGTTCAAGTGGGGACAGACCCTCACCGCAGAGCCAGGCCTCAGCCTGACGTTCTACCTGCATGCCGCGGGCACGGGTTGAGGGTTTTGTTGTTTTCTGCAGGCTCTTCCTGAACCACATACAACCTCCTGTTGTACAGAAGTAATAATGGCACTTCTTATGGCGCCTCTGCTGAATTCAGAGGGGCGGCTGGCTGTTCGGCCAGTCTCACCGGTACGCCACCGGCAAACTCGGTGCACTCTGTGCTGCGGTGTATACGCCGCTGGTCGTCCAGCGACAGGATGCCACTGGCGCCGTAGATACGGCTGTCCGGGAAGGCCTGCAGCTGGCGGATACGTTCCATCAGGCGGTAGGCATCCACTCCCATGGCGTGTAAGCGGGCATAACTGCCGCCGTTGCTGCCCAGATCTTTATCCATCTGCGCACGGATCTCCGACGGCCGCAGCAACCAGGGCAGATCGCAGAAGCGGATGCCGTTGAGGTCGCGGTCACGGTCGGCGTTATCGGTCCCTGAGTACACCTGTGATGTAGCGTATACAGGAAGATCATAGGCGAAATTAAAGGCCAGTGCCGGTTTGATCAGCCGTGCCTGTTCCGGCAGGGCGAGCAGGAACAGCCAGTCGGCATCCTGACGCGGGCGCGGTTCAAACTCCACCGGCAGACGCACCAGACTCTGTACCGACTGATGACGGCTGGCGCTGTCATCGACATTCAGCATCTGCCGTACTTCCGGGTTGTAGTCGTTGGTGCGCGGGTAAAAGCGGGTTTCGGCGATGTCACCGCCGAGATTCAGCCAGTGGTCGCGGAAGGCGCTGTACACACGCTCACCCCAGTCCCCCTGTGGCGCCATCACCAGCGCACGGCGGTGGCCGTCAGCCCAGGCACGGTCAGCAACCTGGCGCGCTTCGTCCTCGGCGGAGAGGCCGAACTGGTAGAGATCATCCGGTGAGGCGGAGCTGCTTTCCGCATCCGGCATCAGGTCGGCGTAGTTCAGTGTCAGTGTCGGCAGAGGCAGTACCGGCTGGCTGGCCAGTGACTGCACGTCGTCTTTGCTCAGCGGGCCGATCAGCCACTGGCTGCCGTTCATCACCCCTTCGAAATAGGCGGCGTTGATGTCGGTCAGCTGGTTGTTGTCCATGACGTCGATGACAGGCACCGGCGATCCCTGCGACAGAGACTGGTAATAGGCGGCCATAAAGCCATCAAGGATGGCCTGACCACTGCGTGCCAGACGGCCGCTCAGCGGCAGCAGCACGGAGATGTGCTGCGGGCGTTCGGCGGCAATGCTCTCCAGCTGCGACAGGGTGCCGGGCAACTTCTGCGACGCCGGATGTCCGGGGTTCTGCTGGCGCCAGTCGTTGAGCGAGGCGACCTGATCATCCAGCGTCAGGCGGTAATTGCGGCTGATGGCAGCGAGTTTCAGCCAGCCACCAAAGCGCGTATCCGGGGCAATGGCAGCGGCGTCCTGCAATACAGTGTCGGGAATCTGCAGCAGGTCCTGCCACAGCTGCTGTTCATTATCTTCCTGTTGTTGGCCACTCAGGGTGCCGGAAATAAAGTCGCGCTCACGGGCGGCCTGCAGCCAGTGGCCGCTCAGCTCCAGGATACCGGCCTGCAGCAGCGCGGCGCGGTTCTGCTGACCGTTACTGGCCTGATTGATAAAGCGTTCAAAGGCATTCAGCTGGTTGGCGGCGGCTTCAGCATCGCCCTGGTGAATCAGCAGCTGGGTTGCCAGCAGGTGCCATTCCGCACGCTGACGGGCGGGCAGAGAGGTCGGGGAGATGTCTTGCAATCCCTGGCGGGCATCGTCAAACTCACTGGAGTTCAGCTGATCGCGGATGGTGCTCAGGCGGTCAGCTTTTGCCTCATCCGCGCTCAGCGCCGCTGTTGGTTGCACCGCTGTGCTGCTGCAGCCGCTCAGTCCTGCGGTGGTTGCCGCCACGACGGTCAGCGCCAGCAGACATTTTTTCAGTGTGATATTTCCAGGTGACAAATCCCGCATGACTCCAGTTCCGGACAGGGTGACTCAAACTCAGGGGGCGTGCCTGTACGTGGTGGCGACCCCGATCGGTAATCTGGCCGACATCAGTGAACGCGCGGTTCAGATACTCAGCCAGGTTGATCTGATTGCGTGCGAGGATACCAGACATACGCAGAAATTACTGCAGCACCTCGGCCTGCGTAAGCCCATGATTTCTGTGCACGACCACAACGAATCCGAACGTATTGAGCAGGTACGCCAGCACCTGAGCGAAGGCCGCAGCATTGCCCTGGTGTCCGATGCCGGTACGCCGCTGATTTCTGATCCGGGTTATGTGCTGGTCAGCGCTCTGAGGTCTGACGGTTTTACTGTGACACCGGTTCCCGGTCCGAGTGCGCTGATTACCGCACTGTCAGCGGCAGGCCTGCCGACCGACCGTTTTCTGTACGAAGGTTTTCTGCCGCACAAAGCCGGTGGCCGCCGCGAGCGTCTGGAGGCTGTGGTAAACGAAACCGCGACGCTGGTGTTTTATGAATCCCGCCACCGTATTCTCGATACCCTGTCGATCATGGCCGAGGTGCTGGGCACGGACCGTCCGGCCTGCGTTGCGCGGGAGCTGACCAAGACCTTCGAGTCGTTTTACACGGGAACCTTGCCGCAGCTGCTCAGTCAGCTCAGTGAGGACGACAATCACCAGAAAGGTGAGTTTGTGGTCATGGTGTCCGGAAATCCGGAACCGGTCCGGGCGGGCAGCCTGGATACGGAACGTCTGCTGCGTCTGCTGCTGGACGAGCTGCCGCCGAAAAAGGCGGCGGCGGTGCTGGCAGAGATGACCGGAACCGGCAAAAAAGAGTGGTATCAGCAGGCCCTCATACTGCAGGGGAAAGCATGATGAACGACAAACAACTGGAATTGTATGGCTTTGGCGTCAACGACCGCTCAGGTAAGGTCCGCTGGCTGGCTCATGAACTCGGGATGGAGGTCACAGAGCATCGCATCAGTCTGGGTGAACAACGCCATGAAGAGTACCGCGCGGTCAACCCGTACGCCTGTGTTCCGACGGTGATATGGCAGGGGAGAACCCTGACCGAATCCACCGCCACCTGTCTGTATCTGGCCGAGTCGTTTCCGGAATCCGGGCTGGCAGTCTTCGCCAAGGACAAAGAGCGTTTTGAGTACCTGCGCTGGCTGGCGCTGTTCGGTGAGTCCTTTGAAGGGCGACTGGTGGACTATTTTCTCGCCGGTGTCGGCATCCTGCCTGAGAGCCTGCGCGACGGCTATGAAGACATCCTCAGATTCAAGCTGGGCGTGCTGGTGAAGGAACTGCCGGACCATGGCTTTCTGGTCGGAGACCGTTTGACCGTCGCCGACATCCTCGCCTGTTATTCCCTGCGTCTGGCCATCAGTGGTGGCCTGATCAGCTTTGCCGATGTGAAAGGGTATCTGCGGCCCTTTATGATGCGCCCGGCGGCTGAGGCATCCGGCTTTTTCAGCTCGCTGACGAATCTGCTTGAAGACGATTAACGCACTCACGTTAGCCCGGAAGCCAACCCGGGATATGAACCGCAACCCTACCTGACAGAGGCAGCCCCCGCGGATGATGGACCTGATCAGTAACGGCCTGCCCTGGACCGACGTCGTCCTGCTGCTGCTGGCCAGCTTTGCAGGCTCACTGATGACCGCGGCGCTGGGAGTGGGTGGGGGTTCTTTCCTGATTGCAGTGATGGCCGCGATCATGCCACCTCTGGCGCTGGTGCCGCTGCACGGCATTGTGCAGTTTGGCTCCAATGCCACCCGCGCCTGGATGTCGCGCCGCCATCTTCAGATCGGTCTGGCGCTCTGGTTCGGCGTGGGCGCTGTGATCGCCGCCGGGCTGTCTGTGTGGTTTCTGGATCGCATAGAGCCGGGGGTTATCCCTCTGCTGGTGGCACTTTTTATCCTCTATCTGAGCTGGGGGAAGATTCCCGCTATCGGCCTCAGCAGCACCCGCACCGGTCTGCTCTCCGGCGGCCTGCTGACCACCCTGATGACCATGCTGGTGGGCGCCACCGGCCCGCTGGTATCCGCCTGGCTGGGGCGTGGCACCGACCGCTGGCGTTACACCGCCAACTTCTCGTTCGCCATGACCCTGCAACACCTGCTGAAGGTCGCTGTGTTCGGTTTTGCCGGGTTCAGTTACCGCGAGTGGATTCCGCTGCTGGTGGCAATGATCCTGAGTGGCTTTATCGGCACCCGGGCAGGGCTTAAACTGCTGGGAAGAATTCCTGAACAGCAGTTCCGTTTCTGGTTTAAATGGCTGCTGACGCTCCTGTCCCTGCATCTGATCTGGCAGTGGTGGCAGGCCTGATAATCATCTGAGGTAACCTATGTCTGATCTGATTGCGGCTGACGTGAGTGAAAACGGCAAAAGCCTGTACGCCGTGGATATTGAAGTGAACGGCCACAGCCTGAGTGGCGATGAGCCCGAGGCCTATGGCAGTGCCAACCTGGGGCCAGCGCCCTATGACCTGCTGCTGGCCGCACTGGGGGAGTGCACTGTGATGACCATCCGCTGGTTTGCCCTGCAGCGTCAATGGCCGCTGGAGCGTGCTGAAGCCCGGCTGACCCATGAAAAGGTCAACCACAAAGATGTGTTCACCAAAACCATTACGCTCTATGGCGATGAGCTGACAGCTGAGCAACGTCAGAAGCTGATCGACGTCGCCGCCAAGTGCCCGGTGCACAAGACCCTGATGTCTGAAGTCAGCATTGAAACTCAGGCCGCTGACAGCGCTGACGGGAGTTCCGCCGACTGATGACAGCCCCGCGGATTCTGGTGCTGTTTGCGCATCCGTCGCAGCACCGCTCTGAGGTTAACCTGCCGCTGTTCCACCTGTGTCAGTCCCTGCAGGGGGTGACTGCGGTGGATCTGTATCAGGAATACCCGACTTTTGATATTGATGTTGACCGCGAGCAGCAGCGCCTGCTGGAGCACGACATCATTGTTTTCCTGTTTCCCCTGTACTGGTATTCCACGCCGGCGATTCTGAAAGAGTGGCAGGATCTGGTGCTGGAGTATGGCTTTGCGTATGGCCACGATGGCAGCGCACTGCACGGCAAAACCTTCTTCTGCGCCGTCAGCGCCGGTGGGCCGCTGGAGGCCTATTCGCAACAGGGTTTCAACCACGCCACACTGCGCGAAATACTGCGGCCGCTGGAGCAGACCGCTGCGCTGACCGGCATGCGTTATCTGCCGCCGTTCGCCCTCTTCGCCGCACGCACGGCGACACAGGACGGGCGCAGCCATCAGCATCTGCAAGACTGGCAACAGGTGTTGCTGGCGCTGCAGGACGGCTCGCTGGACCTGTCCGGTGCGGATAAAACGGCAACACTGAATGATCTGATGGCGTTATCGCTGCCATTGACCGGAGAAGGGCTGGTATGACCGGATTTCTGCTCAACGCGTTTATTTACCTGCTGGCCGCTGTGATCATGGTGCCGCTGGCAAAACGTCTGGGGCTGGGCTCAGTGCTCGGTTATCTGATTGCCGGTGTGATTATCGGCCCGCTCACCGGTCTGGTGGGGCAGGAAACCCAGACCATTCAGCACTTTGCCGAATACGGTGTGGTGATGATGCTGTTTCTGGTCGGCCTCGAACTGGACCCGAAATCCCTCTGGCGCATGCGTGCCCGCCTGCTCGGTCTGGGCGGGCTGCAGGTGGTTCTGACCGCCGCGGCTGTGACCGGTCTGGCCATGGCGGCCGGGTTGGTGTGGAGTGTGGCGCTGACGGTGGGGCTGATTTTCTCGCTGTCGTCGACGGCCATCGTGCTGCAGACCTTCAATGAGAAAGGGCTGAGTAAGCGCGAGGGCGGACGGTCTGCCTTCTCCGTGCTGTTGTTTCAGGACATCGCGGTGATCCCCATGCTGGCGCTGATTCCCTTACTGGCCTTGCCGGAACTGCTGAACTCAGCGGCCCACGCCGCCAGCGATGGCCACGAGGACATGACGCTGGTCAGCCATCTGCCCGGTTGGGCCAATGCCCTGGTGGTAATGGGTTCAGTGGCGGGTCTGGTGCTGGCGGGGCGTTACCTCAGCCGTCCGCTGTTCCGCTTTGTGGCTGGCTCCGGCCTGCGTGAAGCTTTCACGGCCACCGCACTGATGCTGGTGATCGGCATCGCGGCACTGATGAGCATGATCGGTCTGTCACCGGCACTGGGAACCTTTCTGGCCGGCGTTGTGCTTGCCAACTCGGAATTCCGCCACGAGCTGGAATCGGATATTGAGCCCTTCAAGGGGCTGCTGCTGGGCTTGTTCTTCATCACCGTCGGAGCCGGTATCCGCTTTGATGTGCTCGAACAGAATCTCGCCATCATCGTCGGTATGACGCTCGGACTGATGCTGCTCAAACTCCTGATACTGCTGGTGCTGGGCCTGATCTTCCGCATGCGTTCCAGCGATTTCTGGCTGTTCGGACTGAGTCTGGCGCAGGCCGGTGAATTCGGCTTTGTGCTGCTGAATTATTCCGTCGGTCAGTCGGTGTTACCGGCTGAACTGGCGCAGAAGCTGTCGATGGTGGTGGCCTTGTCCATGTTCCTGACCCCCGCGCTGTTCATCGTCTTTGAGAAGCTGATTCAGCCCAGGTACCGCCAGAACAGCGACGACAGGGCGGCGGACACCATTGATGAAAAAGGCAGTGTCATCATCGCCGGCAGCGGGCGCTTCGGGCAGATCGTAAACCGTATTCTGGTGGCCAATGGTTACACCACCATCGTGCTGGACCATAAGCCGGAAACCATCGATATCATGCGCCGGGTGAACATCAAGAGTTACTACGGTGATGCCAGCCGCCCGGACCTGCTGCACTCCGCCGGTATTGATGAAGCGCGGCTGCTGGTGATTGCCATTGATGATCCGCAGCGGGCGCTGACCATGCTGCAGCATGTGAAACAGGCTCACCCGCATGTGCAGGTGCTGGCGCGGGCGTTTGACCGCCGTGACTTTTACGAACTGAAAGACGCCGGGGCCGACTTCGTGATCAGCGAGACCTACCATTCGGCACTGGAGACCGGGGTGGAGTCACTGCGGCGTCTGGGGGTGCACGCGTACCGCGCCGAACAGATCCGCCGTCACTTCATGCGTACTGAAAGCGAGCACAGTGACACCCTGTTCAACAGCTGGCGTAACGGCGGGGAAGGACGCGGTTTTGATGATCAGTACCGCAAACTCTTCATTGAGATGCAGGAGCGTCTGCTGGAAGTGATGCAGACCGACCGCATGGACAGCCACTCACCCAGTGAACGGGGCTGGACGCCACCGCCACCGGGGTACGAAACCGGCGAGGAGCACAAGCCGTCCTGATGTGGACGGCGTGCCTTATTCTGGCAGGGGAATGTGTTCCAGGTCGTCCCCGGGGATCGCCGGGAAGCGGCCCGCTTTCCAGTCTTCGGATGCCTGTTTGATCCGTTCGGTGCTGAAGGATACGAAGTTCCACACCAGATGCGGTGTCTTGGGCCAATGATCGCCACCGAACAGAAACAGGCGGGTATTGGCCGTGGCGCTGAATCCGCTTTCTGCATCCAGTACGATCAGGTCTCCGGCGGAGAAACTCTGCTCATCCGTTCTGATGGCACCATCAATGATGTAAGCCGCGCATTCCTGCTCAGGATTCGGCCGTGGCAGACTGGTGCCTTTCTGCATCAGCACATCCAGGGCGAACATGGGGGAGAAGGTCCGCACCGGTGATGACATGCCCAATGCCTCACCCGCCAGAAGGCGCGCGAACACACCTTCCCTGTTCCATACCGGCAGTTCATGGCGGTTGTGGTGGGAGAAGGCTGGTTCGGTTTCCGCATCCGCTTCCGGCAGGGCGACCCAGAACTGCAGTCCGTCCATCCGGTGTGCACCGGCTTTGGCTTCATGGCTTTCCCGTTCCGAATGCACAATGCCGCGCCCGGCGGTCATCCAGTTCACGTCACCGGGAAAAATCTCGACCTGATTCCCCAGGCTGTCGCGGTGTAGCATGGCACCCTCAAAGAGATAGCTCAGGGTCGAAAGACCAATGTGCGGATGCGGACGTACATCAATGCCGTCGCCGGGAGCGAAATCCGCCGGGCCCATGTGATCCAGAAAGACAAAAGGGCCGACCATACGCCGCTGTTTTGACGGCAGCAGGCGGGTGACGCTGAATCCGCCCAGTTCTTTGCTCTGTCCGCTGATGAGTTCTGCCACGTTACCTCCCCGGTAATTCCCACCCTGTAAACCTGAGTTTGCTAGAGTTTGACACAGGCGGGGGCTGATTGCGGTCTTTGACGGGCAGGACATACTGTCCTGATAACGCACCCAATTGTTCACTTTGCGCACCTGCCGTGTATCTATCTGAATCCATGGTCGCTCCCCTTACGTCTCACTGAGTAAAGTAACGCGCGTATTAACGGAACCCGGCTCACAAGGCCGGTCAGTATGAGGTCCTGAATGAAAACTACCAAAAGTACGTTTTGGCTGAAAACCCTGTTACCCATTGCGATCATCGGCGTCAGTGCCGGTCTGTTCGCCGGGGTCAATGCCGCCGCTCACAAAGAGCCCGAGAAGAATGAAGTGGACACCCGTCCGCTGGTGGCGGTTGAGCCCGTACATGCGGACACTTATCCGGTGTCGATCAAAGCCTATGGCACGCTGGAGCCGATTGAATCCACCTCGCTGGCCGCCAGTGTCAGCGGTGAAGTGACCTCATGGAATCCTGAATTTATTGAAGGCGGTCTGCTGCGCCGCGGTGAAATCCTGTTTGCCATTGACCCGGCGCCGTATGAGGCGGCGGTGAAACTGGCCGAGGCTAACCTGATGTCAGCCCAGTCAAATCTGATTGAACAGACCGCGCTGGCAGAAATTGCCGAAGATGAAGCGCGTCGCCATCCCGAGAAAAAATACACCGACCTCTTCCTGCGCAAGCCACAGGTCATGAGTGCCGAAGCCAGCGTGAAATCCGCAGAAGCTGCACTGCGTATTGCCCAGCGTGATCTGAGCCTGTGTAACGTCAAAGCCCCGTTCGATGCACTGGTGGTGGCCAAGAACGTCGGTCAGGGTCAGTACGTGGCAACGGGTAATCCGGTGGCCACTCTGTATAACGTTGAGAGTGCCAGAGTTCTGGTCCCGGTTCCCGGCTTTGAAGTGGGCTTCCTGCCGGAGCGTCTGCAGGGCGCGGGTGTGCAGGTCAGTATGCCGGTGACCGGCGCGAGCCGCGCTGCCACCATCCGCCATGATCTGGGCGTGATTGATGAATCCACGCGTATGGCGCACCTGATGATTGAGCTGAAAGACCCATACGCCATGAATAAAGACATGGTTGCCCTGAAATACGGTGCCTATGTGGAGGTCAGCTTTGCCGGCCGCACGCTGGAGCAGGTTTACCGTCTGCCGCAGAGTGCCGTGCGTCAGCAGCAGGTGTGGGTGGTCAATGCGTCTTCAGAACTGGAATCCCGCAAGGTCGACATCGTCCGTGAGGAGCCGGGTTATTACTACATTGGCGAAGGACTGGCCGAAGGTGATCGTCTGGTCATGACCCTGCCGGAATACCCTCAGGAAGGTATGCCGGTCAAAGTAGAAGGTGAGGTGGACAGCGAAGACGAGGCGGGTGGTGCAGGCAGCTCCGGCGCGGACGTCGCACTGGCCGATGACAACTCCGGCACAGAGGGTTGAACATGACGGATCACAACTCCCCGGCTGAGCCGAACGAAGAAGCCTACGATCCGGAACTGCAGGATACCCGTAAGGGCCTGATCGGCTATTTTGCCCACAATCCGGTGGCGGCCAACCTGCTGATGATCTTTATTCTGCTGACGGGTTTCATAACCTTTCAGAGCATCCAGAAGCAGATGTTTCCCAATGTGGAAATCAACTATGTGCATGTGCAGATCGGGTATCCCGGTGCCTCCCCTCAGGAGATTGAAGAGGGTGTCATCCTTAAAATTGAGGAAGCCATCAAGGACGTTACCGAAATTGACCGCATGATCTCGCGGGCCTTCCGTAACCAGGGGCGCGTGTCTCTGGAGATCGATCCGGATGAAGACCTGGCGGAAGTGCTGGATAAGATCAAACTGCGGGTCGATGGTATTGCCACCTTACCGGCGGGGATGGAGCCGCTGGTGGTGTACCAGCAGGAGTTCCAGCAGCAGGTGATTGAGATGTCCCTGACATCGGATGAACTGTCGATGCAGGAACTGAAACCGGTCGCCCAGCAACTGGAAAAAGAACTGCTGCAGCTGAATAACGTTTCGCTGGTGAACCTGTACACGCCGGACGATGAAATCGCGGTGGAGGTTTCACCGGATGTGCTGCGTGAATACGGACTGACCATCAATGACATCAGTGCCGCGATTAACCGCTGGTCCACCAATGCCTCTGCCGGTCAGCTGCGTACGGATACCGGTCTGGTGTCTGTACGGATTGAAAACCAGTATTACGACGGGCGTGAGTTCCGCCAGATTCCGGTAAAAATCGGCGATGACGGAGCCAAAGTCCTGCTGGGTGATATTGCCGTGGTGAAAGACGGCTTTACCGAAGGCGAAAATTACTTCCGCTATAACGGTAAAAACGCCATTTACCTGCAGGTGAATGCCACTAAAGAGCAGAACACCATTGCTGTGTCGGATTCGGTCAAACAGTGGATCGAACAGCGTAACAAGACGCTGCCCCACGGGATGGAAATCAAAGTCCTGGTGGACATGACTTACTACCTGAATGCGCGTCTCGACATGATGCTCAAGAATATGGGCATGGGTGCGATTCTGGTCGCCATCATGCTGTCGGTGTTCCTGCGTTTCCGTCTGGCCATGTGGGTGATGGTCGGTCTGCCGGTGTGCTTCCTGGGTGCCATCATGGCCATGCCATTCATGGGGGTGACCATCAATATCGTCAGTCTGTTCGCCTTTATCATGGTGCTGGGTATTGTCGTCGATGACGCCATTGTGATCGGGGAGAGCGTCTATACCGAGATTGAGAATAAAGGGCAGGGCGGGGTGCATAACGTCGTGATCGGTGCACGCCGTGTGGCCACTCCGGCCACCTTCGGCGTACTGACCACGATTGCGGTATTTGTGCCCTTTACCCTGTCGTCCGGGCCCGATTCGGCCTTCTTTACCGGTATCGCACTGGTGACCATCGCCTGTCTGGCCTTCAGCCTGATTGAGTCCAAACTGATTCTGCCGGCGCATCTGGCGCACATGCATTTTTCCGAAGCGAAAAAGACCGGCTGGCGTGCGGCGTTTAACCGTGGCTTCCAGAACTTTGTGCAGAACAGATACCGGCCTTTTGTGAAGGCCTGTACCGAATGGCGCTGGGTCACGCTGTCGGTGTTTGTCGGCATGCTGATGCTGGGTGTGTCGCTGATGACGTCGAACCTGGTGCGCTTTATTCCTATGCCGTCAGTACCGGAGGACTATCCGAGTATCTCACTGGAGATGAATGCCAGTGTCTCAGATAAGCAGACGATTGATGCGCTGAAGTCACTGGAAACCATGATCCGCGAGGTCGACGACGAGATTCAGGCGGAATATGGCAAACCTCTGATCCGTGACGTACTGGCCTACAACGACGGCCGTACCGATGGCCGGGTGCTGGTGGCTCTGGTCGCGGAAGAAGACCGTCCGTTCTCGGCGTTTGAACTGTCCCGCCGCTGGCGCGAGAAGCTGCCGGTGATCCCGGGTGTGAAGTCTCTGATCATCAACGACAAAGTCGGTCAGCAGGGGCAGGGCGATGGTGACTTCGGCTATCTGCTGTACGGTGCCGATCTCGAATCCCTGAACGCCGCATCGCGGGACATGATTGAGCGTCTGTACACGGTAAACGGTCTGTACAACATCTCCTCGACACTGGACCCGGCCGGTAAGGAAATTCAGATCCAGCTCAAACCGGTCGCCTATGAACTGGGTATTTCTCTGGCCGATGTCGCGGCGCAGGTCGGTGGCAGCTTCTACGGAGGTGAAGCCCAGCGTGTGATCCGCAACGGTGAAGAACTGAAAGTGATGGTGCGTTACCCGGAGCAGGAGCGTCAGAACTTCTCGTCCCTGCGTTACGCCCTGATCAAAACCCGCGACGGTCAGGATGTGATGCTGGGTGATATTGCCGATCTGGCGGAAAAACCGGGCATCTCCTACATCCGCCGTGAAGGTGGCTACCGCAGTGTCTACGTTTATGGCTCTATCGATGAGCAGCTGGTGGAGCCGTCTGCGGTGAATAAAACCATCAGTGATGATGTACTGCCTGCGGTCCTGAAAAACTTCCCGGGTGTGAAAACCGAGCTGGGTGGTGATATCAAAGAGCAGCAGGACCAGGCGAATGAGCAGGTGATGTTCTTCTTTGCCGGTATGCTGATTGTGTACATCCTGCTGGCGGTGCCACTGAAAAGCTATTCGCAGCCACTGATCGTCATGTCGGTGATTCCATTCAGTCTCACCGGGGCTCTGTTCGGTCATTTCCTGCTGGGTATGAACCTGAGCATGATGTCGACATTCGGCCTGATTGCCGCCGCCGGGGTAGTGATCAACGACAGTCTGGTGATGACCGACTATGTGAACCAGCTGCGCCGTCAGGGCATGAGTGTGGCGGAAGCCGTGGTGGAATCCGGTTGTGCGCGCTTCCGCGCAATTACGCTGACTTCCATCACCACCTTTGCCGGTGTCGCGCCGATCATGCTGGAAACCAGCCTGCAGGCCCGCTTTGTGATTCCGATGGCCGTATCGCTGGGCTTTGCCGTGCTGTACGCCACCGTCATCACTCTGGTTCTGGTGCCGTGCCTGTACCTGATCGGTGCGGATATCGGTCGGGTTGTGCGTAAGGTGATCGGGTTTATCTGGCGCTTGGTGAAGCAGCTGTTTGTCAGAGGACACAGAACCGGAGAAGCCTCTTAAACTTCCGGGTTCTCTGAAAACCTTTCAAGGCGTCTGGTCTCCCCATCAGGCGCCTTTTTTTATGCCCGGAGAATCTGTGTTTACTGCCCGGACTCCATGCACAGACGTATCCATGCCTGAATCCCGGCACTGCGGTGTTTCTGCTTGTGCACAATCAGATAGAGCTGACGGCTGAGGTTCAGGTCCGGTGTGTTAAGACATACCAGATCACCACGCCGCAGTTCGTCTTCAAGGGTGATCATCGACAGACAGGCGATGCCGAGGTTAGCCTCGACGGCACGTTTGATTGCCTCGGTATGCTGCAGCTCCAGAGCAATGTTGATCTGCGGCAGGAAGCCCTGCATGGCGCGGTCAAAGGCCTGGCGCGTACCTGATCCGGCCTCGCGCAGAATCCAGCGTGCCCGGGTGAGGTCGTCACCACGCACGGTCTGCAGCTGGGCCAGCGGATGGGAGGGATGACAGACAATGGCCATTTCATCGCGGCGCCAGGGCATGACCTCCAGCTCCGGGTGATGGAATTCGCCTTCAATCAGGCCGATATCCAGGCGGAAGTTCAGCACCTTCTCGGTAATGTGTTCGGTGTTTTCCACATCCAGCTTGACCGGCGAGCCGGGGTACAGGGTCATGTAGTCAGCCACCATACCCACCGCCAGATAGTTACCGATGGACAGGGTAGCCCCCACGTTCAGTGGCCCGGCCGTGGCATGGCGCAGCATGCTCTGCTCCAGATCTTCTGCCACGGCCATCAGGGCCTCAGCCTTGGGGCGCAGCAGGCGGCCCTGTTCACTCAGCTGCAGACGCTTGCCGACCCGGTCAAACAGCAGCACATCGAACTGGTTTTCCAGATCCTTGAGAGAGCTGCTGGCGGCACTCTGAGACATATTCAGCTGGCCCGCAGCCCGGGTCAGATTGCTGCTGTGGGCAACGGCGAGAAAGACTTCAAGCTGGCGCAGAGTAAAACGCATACATCTTACCTTCGGAAAAATCGAACGTTGATATAAAGATAAGTCATTTTATCGATATTCGTAAAGTCTTTAGGATGCACCCATACACACAGACAAGGCAGCGGAGACACATCCCATGAGCAATCTGATCACTGAAAAGGTCACCAGCGTACATCACTGGAATGACACCCTGTTCAGCTTCACCACCACCCGCTCGCAGGGACTGCGTTTCAAAAATGGCCATTTCACCATGATTGGACTGGAGGTCGCCGGTAAACCTCTGCTGCGGGCGTACAGCATTGCCAGCGCCAACTACGAAGAAGAGATGGAGTTTTTCTCCATCAAAGTGCCGGACGGCCCGCTGACCCAGCACCTGCAGAAACTGGCGGTGGGTGATGACATTCTGGTCGGCACCAAGCCGGTGGGTACTCTGGTGGCAGATAACCTGTTGCCCGGCAAAAACCTGTATCTGCTCAGCACCGGCACCGGTCTGGCACCCTTCATGAGCATCATCAAAGATTTTGAAATCTACGAGCAGTTCGACAAGGTCATCCTCACCCACGGCGTGCGCTGGAAATCAGAACTGGCGTATGAGGATTACATCAGCAACGAGCTGCCACAGAACGAGTACTTCGGTGAGCAGATCCGCAACCAGCTGATCTACTACCCGACGGTCACCCGTGAGGACTACCGCAATCAGGGCCGCCTGACGGACAAAATACTGGCTGGCACCCTGACCCAGGATATCGGTCTGCCCGACCTGAATCCGGAACATGACCGCTTTATGCTCTGCGGCAGCCCGGCCATGCTGGATGAGATGACCGGTATTCTCGATTCTCTGGGCTTTAAAGAAAGCCGTGCCGGAGAACTGGGGCACTATGTGATTGAACGCGCCTTTGTGGAAAAGTAAGGCCTCTGCAGACATTGTGCACAGCTGGCATTAATTCTGCTGTATCAGACAGAAAGCCGGGTTTCTGACGGAAAACCGTCAGCCAGGCGATGAAAATCTGTCATCAGGAGAAATGTATGTCATCGAATCATGGCACCGTGGCCAGCGCGCTGCGCAGTCTGGAAGGCGCACAGGAAGTGGCCCGCGCGCTGCGCAGCAGCGGCTTTAATCCGGATAAAAATGAGCAGAAACGTCTGCTGGCCGAACTGGCCGGATCGGTCTCAGAGACCAAGATGGAGCTGGCCCTGCTGCAGACCATCATTGAAGAAAAAGACGCGGAACTGCTGCGGATGAACGAGGCCTTTGTCTACCGTGGCAACCTGCGCCGCCGCGGTGATGGCTATTACAAAACACTGGACGGCCGTCCTTATGGCCAGCCCTACTGCTCCTACTGCTGGGAGAAGGACAGTGAGCTGTTTCATCTGCACAACCGGATTCTCAGCCGTGACGTGCGGGTATGTCCGCACTGCAAGAATGAATATCAGGCGGTGCGTACGCCATTCCTCGAAGCTGATAAGGTCGCGAGTATTTAAAATGCCGGCAAAGGATAGGTCGTGCGAGACAGGATTGTCCCATATGTGGATGACAAAAATTCACATTTCAGACAGGAAATTCTTCTGAGCTGGGCGTAGACTGATTTAACAGACCCGGAAAATTAACCCGGAGAAAAGTATGACCGCATTCCGCACTTTATTGTTTTTCACAGCGCTGCTGGCCTTTGGTCAGATGGTGGTGTGGGATTCTGTGCGGAATCCGGACCTGCAGTCTGCCACGGCGTTGGTGGATGACCAGCAACTGCAGGACCTCCTGCTTTCCGGCAGTGATAACCCCGATAATGACACCGGTATTGTGCCGGTCAGCTTTGCGCTTGCGCAGGTGCCTGCTGAGGCACAGCTGCAGGTACTTGCTGAAACTTCCCTCAGCCGCCAGATCCCTGTCGGCTCAATCCGTGGCCCTCCTCTGGTCTGACCGCTGTTCCGTAACAACATCGTTCAGACATATCAGAAAATCAGTTAAGCGGTTGTGGCCAGAGCCATGACCCGGAGGGTGGTACCATGAATAAGTTAAATTTATATCCTGTTTATAACGTTGATGAACTGGTTTATCCGGATGCGCAGAAAGCTGTGTCCGTTGATACTCCGGCCATGTATTTTTTCACCGACTTCAGTGAAAACGAACCTCTGGTGATTGAAGCGGATGTTCCGGCTCACATCGCCCGTCAGATGATGATGATGACCCATGTGCGTCTGAAGCTGGTGGTCGATATTCAGGGACATTTTCTCGGTGTGATTTCCGCACAGGATCTGCAGGAGCAGTCTATTCTGCGCCGCGCGGCCTACAACCGGATTCCCCGTGAAGATGTGCTGGTGCGCGAGCTGATGACCCGTCGCAAAGACCTGCATGCATTCAGCCTCGAAGAAATCGCCACGGCGAAAATCCGTGACGTGATCGACGTGCTGAAAGACAACCATCAGCAGCACTGTCTGGTGGTGGATGAGTCCAATCACCAGATCCGTGGCATTTTCTCGGCCGGTGATATCTCCCGGAAACTGCGTTTACCGGTGGATATTCAGGAAGGCACTAACTTTTCCAAGGTCTTCACAGCGGTCGCCTAGAACAGGTCGCCTGGAACAGGTCGCCTGGAACAGGCGTCCGGTGAAGACCCACAACGGGTTGATGACCAGAGAGGCGGGCTGATCCGCCTTTCCCCCGGCAGGCCCGCCACTCTGTGTCGTCATTGTTAAAAGAGCCATACCCCGGCGCCCTCCAGCGACCGGGGTTCTTCGGCTACACCCTGCAACTTCCGGCACTCATGGTATGATCAGGCATTCCGCCACTGGGATACCTCTCCATGAAGCTGTTTACGGGCTTGCTGCTGCTGATTCTTTCTTTGCCGCTGTATGCGGATGACACCCCTACAGAACCACAAACGGATGCCGAAAAAGGCGAAGTTCCCGGGCTGGCCGAGGCTGAAAAACCCGGTATTGCCACGGAAAAAGTCGATGTCGAAGTGGTTGCTGACGAAGAGTTCGATGAAGAAGTCCGTAATCTTCCGCCATTGATGGCTAAGATCCGCACGGAACGTCTGGCAGCAAAAAATCCATATGTGATTCTGCCGCACCGGCCCAATTATTTTCTGCCGCTTACCTACATGCGCTCGCCCAGCAACCGCGAGCTGAACCGGGCTCTCAGTCTCTACGCGGATGAGCCTCTGGAGGTCGACGAAGGCTATGATCATTGGGAAGGCATCTTCCAGATCAGCCTGAAATATGTGCTGCGCGAAGACCTGTTCTGCAAACTCTGTAATCTGGAATTCGGCTACACCAACCGCTCCTTCTGGCAGCTCTATAATCAGGGCATGTCGCGGCCTTTCCGCGAAACCAACCACGAGCCTGAGCTGATGTTCAGCCTGCCATTAAAGGGCTATTGGGTGGACCACATGCGCTTCTCACTCAACCATCAGTCCAATGGTCAGCAGAGCACTCTGTCGCGCAGCTGGAACCGCATTATTGTCGAAGCGACGTCCATCATGCGTCATGGCGTTCTTACCGGGCGCGCCTGGTACCGCCTGCCGGAAAAAGACTCATCCGACCCGCAAGATCCGTCCGATGACGACAACCCGGACATCCTCGATTACATGGGTCACGGCGAAATCTCCTATATCCGGCTGATGGACCAGCAGCAGTTTGAAATCATGATCCGCAACAACCTCGAGTTCGATACCAACCGGGGTGCTGTGCAGCTGGGGTACAGCTTCCCGCTGAATGACCGAGTCAAAGGCTATGTGCAGTATTTCAACGGATACGGTGAAAGCCTGATCGACTACAACCGCTTTCAGGAGCGCATCAGCATCGGCTTCAAGCTGAGTGACTGGTTCTGATTCATGCTCACTCTGGGATTGATCATCAACCCGCTGGCCGGTCTCGGGGGTGCTGTCGGCCTCAAGGGCAGTGACGGTGTTGCGCTTCAGGCACTGGCGCTGGGCGCGGTTCCCAAAGCGGCTGAGCGCACACGTCAGGCGCTCGAGGCCTTACTGCCGTTTAAAGATCAGTGCGTCTTTCTCAGCTGTGCAGGAGATATGGGCGGTGACCTGCTGCGCGAACTGGGTTTTGCAACCCGTCTGCTGGCGTATCAGCCGGACACACCGAGTACCGCCTCAGACACACTGAACGCGGCCCGTGAGATGCTGACTCATCAGCCGGATCTCCTGCTGTTCGCCGGTGGTGACGGAACTGCCCGCGACATCTGCACTGTGGTGGGGGAGCAGATCCCGGTGCTGGGTATTCCTGCCGGGGTGAAAATTCATTCGGGGGTGTACGGCATTACCCCGGCGGCCAGCGGCGAGGTGCTGGTGCATCTGCTGCAGGGGCAGCTGGTGGACATCCGTGACGCCGAAGTGCGTGACCTTGATGAAGACGCCTTCCGCAACAATCAGGTGCGGGCACGGCACTATGGGGATATGCGGGTTCCTCAGCTGGGGCATTTTGTGCAGGCGGTAAAGCAGGGCGGTGTGGAATCCGAAGCTCTGGTGCACGCCGATATTGCTGCCTGTGCAGTGCGTGAGATGGAAGACGATGTGCTGTATCTGATCGGCTCGGGCAAAACCACCCAGGCGATCATGGATGAGCTCGGGCTGGAATCCACCCTGCTGGGAGTCGACGCCGTCTGTAACCATCAGCTGCTGGCTGCTGATCTGAACGAAGCAGCCATCTGGAACTTACTGCAGGAATATCCGGCAGCCAAAGCCATCGTCAGTACCATGGGCGGGCAGGGGCATGTATTCGGGCGCGGTAATCAGCAGTTCAGCCCCCGTATTCTGCGCCATTTGGGCAAGGAGAATGTGACTGTCGTCAGCACCAAAACCAAGCTCACCCAACTGCAGGGGCGGCCGCTGGTGATCGACAGTGGCGATCCGGAACTGGATAAACGCTGGGGCGGCACGCTGGAAGTGCTGACGGGGTATGAAGACAGGGTGGTGTATCCCCTGGTGTGAGTCTTTTTACCAGACAGATTGTTGAGACATTTGGCCTGATTTTTCTGATGTTGTTTCCCCCTTTCTGGGGATCTTCCACCGACCTGAATTTTAACAAACGTCATCCCGTGGCTTGTGGGACTCGCCACCGAGCCACGGGATCCAGGCAACTCCTGGTATCTACAGGTCCTGAAAACATCACGGACACGGATTCGGTATCCGCTTATGAATCGCCTCAATTTCCGCCAGTATTTCCTCACTTAACACCACCTCAGACGATTTCAGATTCTCCTCCAGCTGTTCTTCCGTTGTGGCTCCGATAATGTTCGAGGTCACAAACGCCTGCTGGGTCACAAATGCCAGCGCCAGCTGGGCGGGTGTCATACCGGAATCTTTTGCCAGAGCGACGTACTGGGCGGCGGCTTTTTCTGCCAGATCACTGGTGTAGCGGGTGAAGCGTGAGTAGAGGGTAATCCGGCCATGTTCCGGGCGTTGGCCGTGCAGGTATTTCCCCGTCAGTACGCCGAACGCCAGCGGCGAATAGGCCAGCAGACCGCAGTTTTCGCGGTGCGAGACTTCCGCCATCCCCACTTCATAGGTGCGGTTGAGCAGGTTGTAGGGGTTCTGGATGCTGACCGGGGCCGGCAGCCCCATTTTTTCCGCCAGTGCCAGTACTTTCATGGTGCCCCATGGGGTTTCGTTGGACAGTCCGTAATGGCGGATACGGCCTTTCTGAATTTCCTCCTGCAGGGCACCCAGGGTTTCTTCCAGTGGTGTGCTTTCTTCTTCCTGATGCACATAACCCAGACGTCCGAAGAAGTTGGTGCTGCGCGACGGCCAGTGAATCTGGTACAGATCAAGGTAGTCGGTCTGCAGGCGCTGCAGGCTTTCATCCAGTGCCTGATGCACATGCGCCGCTGTCAGCTCCGGGCCATCGCGCAGATAGGTGAGGCCGTTCCCCGGGCCTGCCACTTTACTGGCAATGATGAGGTCATCGCGTTTACCACGGGCGGCCAGCCAGCTGCCCAGATACGTTTCTGTCAGGCCCTGAGTCTCTGCCTTCGGGGGCACGGGATACATCTCAGCGGTATCAATAAAATTGATGCCATAGGCCACAGCCATATCCAGCTGTCGGTGGGCTTCCGCCTCGCTGTTCTGTTCACCCCAGGTCATGGTGCCAAGGCAGAGTTTGCTGACATTCAGGCCGGAGCGGCCCAGTGGACGCTGTTGCATAGGAAACCTCAGAAAAACCGTTGTGATAGTGGGACAGTAGCAGCGGCACCGGGTTCTGTTAAGTGTGTGATCCGCTCTGTGTGCTGGACAGTCTGTTGCGCCGCCAGACGATCATGGCCACCGTTGCGGACAGGGCAACGGCGGTGGCTGCCGGAAACAGCACTGTGGTCAGGCTGTAGTGCTCCAGTGCAAACAACACCAGATAGTTGCGCATGCCGAACAGCAGCATAAAGGTGAGTGATTCAGACCAGGGCTGATGCCAGGTTTTGCGCAGCATGGGGCCGTACGCCAGCAGGTCGATACCGGTGAGAATTATGACAGCCCAGAGCGGGTCGCTGGTCAGATACCAGATCGGCAGTGCGGCCAGTGCGGTGATGAAGAACACCCAGTCGCTGCGGGTGATGGTGACGTCGGCGCGTTTCAGCCAGGCCAGACCACCGATCAGAAAGGTCAGCATGCCGGAGAAGCCGATGGGCCAGGCTCCGGCGCCGGCGCCGTCGGCGAGCTGGGCGAAGAAGACCGAGCCGGTGGCCAGCCCCCAGATCAGCCAGGAGAACATATGTGGGCGTACCCGGCCTTTCAGTACCGAACGTATGTAGGGAAAAAAGGCGATGAAGGTCAGCGCCATGGCGAGGGCACTGATCATCTCTTTGGTCGTGAAAGCCAAACACAGCTCCGCTGAGATCATAATGACTGGCGGGCGGTGCTGGCGCGCTGCCCTTAAAACCGGATAATAGCCGCTTTGATTGTGGAAAACAGCACGCCTCACGGGCCTGCCTTCATGCTTATGCACAGACCTGACGATCACGCTTCTCCGGCAGCCCCTGACGGCTTCCGGCCAACAGCTTCTGTACTGATCTGGTCCGGCTGTGTTGCTTTGCTGCTGTGTGCTTTTCTGGTTTCGCTGCTGTCTGGTCCGTTTCCGGTCTCTCTTGCGGATGCCTCCTCGGCCATCACACATCTTTTATCCTCTTCTGAACCCGCAAACAACGCCCAGTGGGTGGTGGCTGAGCTGCGCCTGCCCAGAGCGCTTCTGGCGGCACTCATCGGTGCAGGACTGGGTGTGGCAGGCTGCATCACTCAGGGGGTATTCCGTAATCCTCTGGCGGACCCGGGTCTGATCGGAGTGTCCGGTGGGGCGGCGCTGGCGGCGGTCAGCGTGATTGTGCTCAGCGGTTTTCTGCCGTTATCTGCACTGACCGGTCCTGTGCTTCTGCCTCTGGCGGCCTTTGCCGGGGCGCTGGCCGTTACCTGGATCATCTACCGGCTGGGGACGCGTCAGGGACATACGCAGGTGGCACTGATGCTGCTGGCCGGTATTGCCGTGAACGTCGTGGTCGGTGCGGCGACCGGGTTGCTGACCTTCGTTGCCGATGATGATCAGCTGCGTGATCTGGTGTTCTGGTCCATGGGCAGTCTGGCTCATGGCAGCTGGCCGGAGTTACTGGCGCTGCTGTTGTTTATTCTGCTGCCGGTGCTGCTGGTGATGCGCTCCGCACGTCTGCTCAATGCGCTTATGCTGGGCGAAGCCGTGGCCGGTCATCTCGGTTTTGATGTCCAGCGGCAGCGCCGCTGGCTGCTGGCTGCTGCCGCTATGATGGCGGGTGCCGCGGTTGCGGTTGCCGGAGTAATCGGTTTTATCGGTCTGGTGGTGCCGCATGTTCTGCGCCTGCTCAGCGGCCCGGATCACCGTATCCTGCTGCCGTTATCAGCGCTGACCGGAGCCAGTCTGTTACTGCTGGCCGATACCCTGTGCCGTGTGATCATTGCCCCGGCAGAGCTGCCGGTGGGGCTGATGATGGCGCTGACCGGCGGTCCGGTGTTTATCCTGCTGCTGGTGCGGCAGAGCAGGCGCTGGTTATGAGCCTGGTACTGTCAGACATCACACTCCGTGCCGGAGATCAGCGGCTGCTGGATCAGGTCGGCCTGACTACCCGGCCGGGTTCCC